>Ga0196970_1000130_pt1 | contig 117201 bp, 106 predicted proteins | sample S1v_513CmetaG_FD_148672 | JGI IMG/M metagenome (GOLD analysis project Ga0196970, IMG submission 148672) | Soil microbial communities from Anza Borrego desert, Southern California, United States - S1+v_5-13C | ecosystem: Environmental > Terrestrial > Soil > Desert | place: USA: California... | reverse complement strand
GCCGAAGCGCCAGGCCGGCGCCAAGGTGCCGGACGTGGCGACCCTGGTCGACAAACTCAAGAACGAAGCGCGGGTGATCTGACATGGCCGTCCTCGTCATCGCGGAGCACGACAACGCCCGCCTGAAGCCCGCCACGCTGAATGCCGTGGCCGCCGCCGCCCAGCTCGGCTCCGAAGTCCACGTCCTGGTCGCCGGCCAGGGCGCCCAAGCCGTGGCCGAGGCAGCATCTAAGGTCGCCGGGGTCGCCAAGGTGCGGCTGGCGGAAGCCGCGGCGCTCGAGCACCAGCTGCCCGAAGCCGTGGCGCCGCTGGTCGCCGAGACCGCCAAGGGGGGCTACAGCCACGTGCTGGCAGCCGCCACCTCGGCCGGCAAGAACCTGCTGCCGCGCGTCGCGGCGCTCTTGGACGTGGCGCAGATCTCCGACATCCTGTCGGTGGAGGGTGCCGACACCTTCACCCGGCCGATCTACGCCGGCAACGCGATCGCCACCGTGCAGTCGGCCGATCCCGTCAAGGTGATCACCGTGCGCACCACCGCCTTCGAGGCGGCCGCCGCGGACGGTGGCTCGGCCCCGGTGGAACCGCTCGGCGTCGATGTCGGCAACGGCAGGTCGACGTTCGTCGGCCAGGAGCTGACGAAGTCGGAGCGGCCGGAGCTGACCGCGGCGCGTGTCGTGGTGTCGGGCGGCCGCGGTATGCAGTCGGGCGATAACTTCAAGCTTCTGGAGGCGCTGGCCGACAAGCTGGGGGCGGCGGTGGGCGCCTCGCGCGCGGCGGTGGACGCCGGCTTCGTGCCGAACGACTACCAGGTCGGGCAGACCGGCAAGATCGTGGCGCCCGAGCTGTACATCGCGGTCGGCATCTCCGGGGCCATCCAGCACCTGGCCGGCATGAAGGACAGCAAGGTGATCGTCGCCATCAACAAGGACGAGGAAGCGCCCATCTTCCAGGTCGCCGATTACGGTCTCGTCGCCGACCTCTTCAAGGCGGTGCCGGAACTGACGGCCGAGCTGGACAAGGCACGTTGACACGTCTCCCCCATAACCCCTAAGCCCCGCGGGAAAGCTTCCATGCCCTCGATCAAGAAGATTGGTGTTATCGGTGCCGGCCAGATGGGCGGCGGCATCGCGCACGTCTGCGCGCAGTCCGGTTTCGACGTCGTGCTTTCCGACATCAAGGACGAGGTCCTTCAGAAGGCGATCGCCGGCATCGCCAAGAACATGGACCGTCAGGTCCAGAAGGGTAAGATGAGCGAGGCGGACAAGGCCGCCGCGCTGGCCCGCATCACCACCAGCGTCGAGCTGTCGGCGTTCAGCGACGCGGACTTGGTCATCGAGGCCGCCACCGAGAACGAGGCGCTCAAGCGCGAGATCTTCAAGAAGCTGGTGCCGAACCTCAAGGCCGAGGCTCTGATCGCCACCAACACCTCGTCGATCTCGATCACGCGGCTCGCCGCCTCGACCGACCGGCCGTCCAAATTCATGGGCATGCACTTCATGAACCCGGTGCCGGTGATGCAGCTGGTCGAGCTGATCCGCGGCATCGCCACGGACGAGGAGACCTTCGCGGCGATCAGCGAGCTGACGCAGCAGATCGGCAAGACCGCGGCGGTGGCCGAGGACTTCCCGGCCTTCATCGTCAACCGCATCCTGCTGCCGATGATCAACGAGGCGGTCTACACGCTCTACGAGGGTGTGGGCAACGTGCAGAGCATCGACACCGCGCTGAAGCTGGGCGCCAACCACCCGATGGGCCCGCTGGAGCTGGCCGACTTCATCGGCCTGGACACCTGCCTGGCCGTCATGCAGGTGCTGTACGAGGGTCTGGCCGATTCCAAGTACCGCCCCTGCCCGCTCTTGGTGAAGTACGTCGAGGCCGGCTGGGTCGGCCGCAAGGCCGGCCGCGGCTTCTACGACTACTCGAAGACGCCGCCGGTCCCGACCCGCTAACGCGGGCCGCACGGCTGTCGCAAGCGAACCCGCCCCAGGCTACCGGGGCGGGTTTTCTTTTTTGTCCCTCGTCCCGGCGGAGGAACGCCAAGGGAGGGATAGTAAACCACAGAGGTACGGAGACACAGAGATTGCCCCCCTCTGTGTCCCCGTGCCTCTGTGGTTATCCCCCCCTCCAAGCGGAGGAAGGAAGCATTTGGCGGAACCACCCGCCCCCCTCCTTGTTCGTCCTGAAAACGAGGAGACCGCCGATGTGGCGCCCCACCGCCGTGTTTCTTGCACTTGCCTGCACCCTGCCCGCCCTCGCCGACGCGCCGCCGGGCCTCAGCCTGCGCGAGCGCAACTTCCTCAACGAGGCGGCAATCCTCAATCTGACCGAGATCCACGCCGGAAAGCTGGCCGAGGACATGGCCGAGACCGCGCCGGTGCGCGATCTGGCCCGCGCCTTCGCCGACGCGCACGCCACGGCGCACGAGCGGCTGCGCGCCATCGCCGCCAAGCACAACCTCACCCTGCCGCCGGACCTGGACGGGCCGACGCAGCAGCAGATCGCCGAGATGCAGACCTTCACCGGCCCGGCCTTCGACCGCTACTTCCTCGCCTTCCAGGAGGAAACGCACACCCGGGCGCTGAAGCTGTTCGAGGCGCAGACCGGCTTCGTCGGCGACGAGGGGCTGAACCACTACGCCCGCACGACGCTCGTCATGCTGAACGACCATCTGCGGAAGGTGGTGGAGGTCACCGCCGCCACCGCCCGCGAGCAGACGCAAACCCCGCCGGACGCCCTTTCGCCGCAGTCCGCCGAACAGCCGGAGCACGCACAGTAAGCCACGGCGCGAACGAAACCCTGCCATGCCGCACCGTCCGTTGATCCTTCTGGAAAGAAGGCAGTAGCCTTGCCGCACAAAACAATCCCCACACAAAGATCAGGGAGATAGCCATGAGGCGAAGGGATCTACTCAAGGCCACTGGTGCGGGACTCGCCGTCGCTGGCGTCGCGGCGCCGGCCATTGCGCAGACCCAGCCGGCCATCCAGTGGCGACTGGCGTCGAGCTTCCCCAAGAGCACCGACATCCTGTTCGGCACGTCGGAGCTGATCGCCCGGCGCGTCTCCGATGCCACCGACGGCAAGTTCCAGATCCGCCCCTTCGCCTCGGGCGAGATCGTGCCGCCGCTCCAGGTCATGGACGCCGTACAGAACGGCACGATCCAGTGCGGCCACACCTGCGGCTACTACTACGTCGGCAAGGACCCGACCTTCGCCTTCGACACGGCCATCCCCTTCGGCCCGAACGCCCGCCAGCAGAACGCCTGGTTCCAGTACGGCGGCGGCCGCGAGGTGATGCGGGAGGTCTTCAAGGCGGTGAACATCGTGCAGTTCCCGGCGGGCAACACCGGCGTCCAGATGGGCGGCTGGTTCCGCAAGGAGGTCAAGTCGCTGGCGGACCTCCAGGGCCTGAAGATGCGAATCGCCGGCATCGCCGGGCAGGTCATGGCGAAGATGGGCGTGACGCCGTCGCAGATCGCCGGCGCCGACGTCTATCCGGCGCTGGAGAAGGGCACCATCGACGCCACCGAGTTTGTCGGCCCCTATGACGACGAGAAGCTCGGCTTCGTGCAGGTCGCCAAGTACTACTACTCCCCCGGCTGGTGGGAGGGCGGCCCCCAGGTCTCGCTCTACGTCAACATGGGTGAGTGGGAAAAGCTGCCCAAGTCCTACCAGGCGATCCTGGAAAGCGCCTGCGCCGAGGCCACCGGCGCCATGATGGCGCGCTACGACGCGGAGAACGCCAAGGCGTTGAAGCGTCTGGTCGGCAAGGGCGCACAGCTCCGCACCTTCCCGCGCGACATCATGGAGGCCGGCCACAGGTACGCCTTCGAGCTGTACGATGAGCTGTCGGCCAAGAACCCGCAGTTCAAGATGGTGTACGACAGCTGGCGGACGTTCCTCGACGACGCCCAGCTCTGGTGGCGCGTGGCCGAGCTGCCCTACGACAACTTCGTCCAAGTCGCCGGCAGCAGGAAGAAGAGCTGACCGGGGTGCCTAATTCCCTCCCCCAGCCCCGCTGGGGGAGGGGAAAAGATCATCCCCCCGTCTTCACCATCCCACTGTCCCGCGCCGGCCCGCGCCCGCCCAGTTGCTTGCGCAGGAAGGCGATAACCTCCGGCGAGTCCCACTCCACCGCACCCTCCACGCGGCCCAGCTCCTGCCCGTCCGGGCCGACCAGCAGCGTCGTCGGCAGGCCCCGCGGCCCCAACGCGCTCATGGCCGCGTTCGGCGGGTCCAGGTAGAGCCCCAGGTTCTGCACGCCAAGATTCTTCAGGAACGGCTCCACCACGTCGCGTCCGCCGCGGTCCACCGACAGCGCCACCACCTGGAAGTCCCGCCCGCCCAGCGCCGCCTGCAAGCGGTCGAGCGACGGCATCTCCTTCACGCACGGCGCGCACCACGTCGCCCACAGGTTCAGCAGCACCATGCGGCCCGAAAAATCGGACAGGTCGGTCTTGCGCCCCTCCGCGTCCAGGAAGGCGAAGGGCTTGATCGGCTTCGCCTCGCCGCCCTTGAAGCGGTCGATCCCGACGGTCTTCGCGGCCGGCGGCGCGGCCCCCAGCACGATCACCTCGGGTCCTTTCAAGCCGGCGCGGCCCAGCCCTGTCCAGACCGCGACGCCGAGGATCACACAAAAGATTGCGACCGCCACGAAAGTCCGCATAACTACCGTCCTCGCACCATCAGCCGAACGTCCCATCCATGAGCGCCGATCAGCAAAAGCCCCCATCCGAGTCCCCGGGCCCCGCCGCCAGCCAGATGTGGGGCGGCCGTTTCGCCCGCGGCCCGGCCGCCATCATGGAGAAGATCAACGTCTCCATCGATTTCGACAAGCGTCTCGCCGACCAGGACATCGCCGGCTCGAAGGCGCACGCGGCGATGCTCGCCAAACAGGGCATCATCTCGCCAGCCGACGCCGACGCGATCCGCGCCGGCCTCGACCGGGTGAAGGAAGAGATCGATTCAGGATCCTTCATCTTCAAGACGGAGCTGGAGGATATCCACATGAACGTGGAGGCGCGGCTGGCCGAGTTGATCGGCGAGCCGGCCAAGCGCCTGCACACCGGCCGCTCGCGCAACGACCAGGTGGCGACCGACTTCAAGCTGTGGGTGCGCGACGCCATCGACCGCATGGACGCCGGCCTCAAGGCCCTCCAGGCGGCCCTGATCGACTTGGCGGAAAAGCACACCGACACGGTGATGCCCGGCTTCACCCACCTCCAGGCCGCCCAGCCCGTCACCTTCGGCCACCATCTGCTGGCCTATGTGGAGATGCTGGGCCGCGACCGCGGCCGCTTCCGCGACGCCCGCGCACGCCTCAACGAGTGCCCGCTGGGCTCGGCGGCGCTGGCCGGCACACCCTTCCCGCTCGACCGGCACATGACCGCGCAGGAACTGGGCTTCGACCGACCGACGGCCAACTCGCTGGACGGCGTGTCCGACCGCGACTTCGCGCTGGAGTACCTGGCCGCCGCCTCGATCTGCGCCGTGCACCTCACCCGCTTCGCGGAGGAGATCGTGCTGTGGTGCTCCGACCAGTTCCGCTTCATCCGGCTGTCGGACGCCTTCACCACCGGCTCCTCCATCATGCCGCAGAAGAAGAACCCCGACGCGGCGGAGCTGGTGCGCGCCAAGGCCGGCCGCGTGGTCGGCGCCCTCAATGGCCTGCTGATGGTCATGAAGGGCCTGCCGCTGGCCTATTCCAAGGACATGCAGGAGGACAAGGTGCCGGTCTTCGAGACAGACGACACCCTGGCGCTGTGCGTCGCAGCCATGGAAGGCATGGTGCGCGACATGACCCCGAAGCCTGAGGCCATGCGCGAGGCGGCCGAGCGCGGCTTCCTCACCGCCACCGACCTGGCCGACTGGCTGGTGCGGGTGCTGGGCATGCCCTTCCGTGAGGCGCACCACGTCACCGGCCGCGCCGTCAAGCTGGCCGAGGACAAGGGCGTGAAGCTGGCCGAGCTGGCGCTGGCCGACCTCCAGTCCATCGAGCCGCGCATCACGCAAGACGTTTTCGCGGTGCTCACCGTCGAGGCCTCGGTGGCCAGCCGCATGAGCTTCGGCGGCACCTCCCCCACCCGCGTGCGCGAGGCCGTCAAGGCGGCCCGGGAGCGTTTCCTGTGAACCGCGACCCCAATCACCCTCGCACCGTCGGGCTGGCGCTGGGCGCGCTGGCCATGGCGCTCGCCCTGGCGCTGACCGGCTGCGGCAAGAAGCCGAACGTGCTGGAGGTGCCGCAGCCCGAGGGCTCGGCTCCCTTCCCCGGCCCCTATCCTAACCCCAAGCTCGACCGACAGCCGGGCCAGCCGTCATCTGGTTTGAAGTTCCCATGAACCCGTTCGTTTACCGCAACGGCGTGCTGCACGCCGAAGGCGTTCCCCTCCCCGCCATCGCGGCCGAGGTCGGCACTCCGTTCTACTGCTATTCGACCGCGGCGCTGGTCGCCAACTACCGCGCCTACGCCGATGCGTTCGAGGGGCAGGACGCGGGCGTCTGCTACGCGCTGAAGGCCAACTCCAATGTTGCCGTGGTGCGCACGCTGGCGCAGCAAGGCGCCGGTGCCGACGTGGTGTCGGAGGGCGAGATGCGCCGCGCGCTGGCCGCCGGCGTGCCGGCCGACCGCATCGTCTTTTCCGGTGTCGGCAAGACCCGCACGGAGATGCGCGCGGCGCTGGAGGCCGGCATCTACCAGCTCAACGTCGAATCCGTGCCGGAGCTGGAGGCGCTGAGCGAGGTCGCCGCCGCGATGGGCGTCACCGCCCCGGTCGCCATCCGCGTCAACCCGGACGTGGACGCCAAGACGCACGCCAAGATCGCCACAGGCAAGAAGGAGAACAAGTTCGGCATCGACTGGGACCACGCCCGCGAGGTCTATGCCAAGGCGGCGGCGCTGCCGGGCATCGCCCCCGTCGGCATCGCCGTGCACATCGGCTCCCAGCTCACCGACCTGAGCCCCTTCCGCGCTGCCTTCGAGCGGGTGGTGGAGCTGCTGCACACGCTCCGCGCCGACGGCATCGACATCCGCCGCCTTGATCTGGGCGGCGGCCTGGGCATCCGCTACCGCGACGAGACGCCGCCGGACCTGCGCGAGTACGCCGGCATGGTGCGCTCGATCACCGGCAACCTGGGCTGCCACGTGACGCTGGAACCTGGGCGGGCGCTGGTCGGCAACGCCGGCATCCTGGTGTCCAAGGTGATCTATCTGAAGCACGGCCTGGCACGGCGCTTCCTAATCGTCGATGCGGCGATGAACGACCTGATCCGCCCGTCGCTCTACGACGCCTACCACGCCATCAAGCCGGTCGCGGAGCCCGCGCCCGACGTGGAGCCCGTGCCCGTCGACGTGGTCGGCCCGGTGTGCGAGACCGGCGACACCTTCGCCCTGCAACGCCCGCTGCCGCCGCTCAAGAGCGACGACCTGATCGCCTTCTGCTCGGCCGGGGCGTACGGCGCGGTGATGGCGTCCAGCTACAACACCCGCCCGCTGGCGCCCGAGGTTCTGGTCAGCGGCGAAAGCTTCGCCGTCATCCGCCCGCGCCCCAAGCTCGAGGACCTGCTGGACCTGGAGCGCATGCCGGAGTGGCTTTCGTAGGTTGGGCCAAGCGCCAGCGCGGCCCAACAAAACCTTGCGCGAAGAAGGCGTTGGGCCGCCCGGCGGTTGGCCCAACCTACGAGACCTCACGGGCGATGCCCGGATATGCGAAAGATCGGAGATCCGGGAGACAAGTCGCTAATCCCTGATGCTCCGTTGAGAGCTCGTCCCCCTCGGCGCACAAATGAACTCGGAAGGCGGGTTTGGTCCAGGGGCTGGGCATCGGCTTTCCAGGCCGGCGAGGTTGGTTCGAGTCCAACAACCCGCTCCACTTCCCGCTGCGACCCTGCAGTGTCGCACGGACGTTGGACCGATATTTGGCGCCTATATTCATCGGAGCCGGCCATCATCGCCGGCGAAAGCCAAGTCGAGGCTGCAACGCGACTGTCTTCGTAGCGTCATTACAGCGTCGCGGAACTTGGGCATTAACGGCGGGAGACAACCAGCGGAACACGATATGCCCCTGCTGAACTCGAATGCCGTCACGGCGGTGCCCGGAACCGGTGGTCTTGAAGTGCGTTTGGCCGTAAGCGCCCACGACATCGACGCGGCACAGGCGCTGCGCTACCGCGTGTTCCATGAAGAGCTCGGGGCAACGCTGGCGGGAAACATTCCCGGCCGCGATGTCGACGAGTTCGACACGGCCTGCGACCACCTCGTCATCCTCGACCATCAGGCATGCCCGGACGGCGCCGTTATCGGAACCTACCGCCTCTTGCGCCGCTCCGTGGCCGAGCGGCACGGTGGCTTCTACACGGAGACGGAGTTCGACATCCGGCCGCTTCTTGCTCAGCCCGGCGAGCTGCTGGAACTCGGGCGGTCCTGCGTCGATCCGGCCTACCGCAACCGTGCCACCATGCAGCTCCTGTGGCGGGGCATTTCGGCCTACGTCCTACGACATGGCGTCTCGCTGATGTTCGGGTGTGCGAGCCTGCCCGGCACCGACGTCGCCGCCCTTGCACCCGCCCTCACCTACCTGCACCAACAGCATTTGGCGCCGCCCGCCTTGCGCGCGCGGGCGCTGCCGGACCGGTATGTCGCGATGGACTGCATGCCGGCGTCCTCGGTCTCGCCGGACACGGCGGCGAAGCCGCTCGAATCGCGTGCAGCGGTCGCCGGCCTGCCGCCGCTGCTCAAGGGGTATTTGCGGCTTGGTGGGTTTGTCGGCGACGGCGCCGTCATCGATCACGCCTTCAAGACAACCGACGTCTGCCTCATCGTCGCGGTGGACGAGGTGTCGGCCAAGTACGCCAACCATTTTCTGCACCGCCTCGGCTGACGCGCAGAGGGGACATGGGTGATCGTCCCGGCATCGAGCAAACTCGCCACCGCGCGCAAACATTTCCGAGACATCTTTAAACACTTACTGTGACCGCACGACGAAAATCGCCATCACTTGCACAGCAATTGCATTTGCCAGTCGGTCATATGCGCTTCGACGAATATCACACAAATTCAGCGTTGACCGATTTCCGAGGATAACGCGATATACTGCCCGAAATCTGGACCAGACCGCGCAAGTCGACGGGATGACGCCTGCACACATATCTACTTACAGGTTACAAATACTATGCACATCAAGGTAATCGGCCTTGTCGCCGCAATTGCTCTGCTTGCCGCTTGCGATACCGCCCCGAAGGACGCCGGCGCCGGCTCGCTGACCGGCGGCGCCGACACCAGCGCCATGGCTGGCCGCGGCCAGGCCGCCCCGGGCAGCCAGCAGGACCTCGTGGTCAATGTCGGTGACCGCGTGTTCTTCGGCACCGACAAGTTCGACCTAACGCCGGAGGCTCGCGCCACCCTGGACCATCAGGCCCAATGGATGCAGCAGTACAAGCAGGTCACCGTGACCATCGAGGGCCACGCCGACGAGCGCGGCACCCGCGAGTACAACCTCGGCCTCGGTGAGAAGCGCGCCAACACGGTGAAGAACTACCTGGTTGCCTCGGGCGTCAACGCGTCGCGTATCAAGATCCTCTCCTACGGCAAGGAGCGGCCGGCGGTCGTTGGCGCCAACGAGGCGGCCTGGGCGCAGAACCGTCGTGGTGTGACTGTCGTCGATTGAGCCGCCAAGCCGGACTGGGAACGAGGGGCGGACGGGTCTCCGTCCGCCCGTTGTGTTTCAGTCGCCATCGCAGTCCCTGCTCGGTCAGCCTAACCTCCCGCATGGAGACGAGCCGCTTGCCGCGAAAGCAGCTACTTTTTTGGGCAGCCGTTCGATCTGGTGGAGAAGCACTGCATGTCCATGTACGTGAGGGAGGCGAAACAGGACGATGTCGAGATCCTTTTCCACATCCGCACCAGCGTGAAGGAGAACCACCAGTCGCGCGAGGAAATCGCTGCGCTTGGAATCACGCCGGAGAGCGTGTCCCGCATGCTGGAAAGCGACGCCAAGGCTTGGCTCTGCGAGATCGACGGCTGTCCAGCCGGCTTCTCTATGGCGAAGTCGAGCGAACGCACCGTGTTCGCGCTGTTCGTCCTTCCCGAATACGAGGGTCGCGGCGCTGGCCGGGCGCTGCTCCGGGCGGCGGAGGACTGGCTGTTCGGCCAGGGCATCGCCGAGATCTGGCTGACCACGGGCGCCGACGAGTCCCTGCGCGCTCCCGGCTTCTACCGCCATTTGGACTGGCACCCCGTCGGCCGGGAGGAGGACGGGTCCATCCGCTACATCCGCCGCGCGCCGGATCCGCGGCCGGCCGCTTAGGTCCGTCTGTGAGCCCGCCCTTTGCCCCGTTGAACAGCGAAGGAAAAGAGAGGACGTCGAATTCCTCGAGGGTCAGGTCGCCATTTGGCTGCGCGGCCATATTTTGGTCATGGACAAATGGTTCGGTGCACGGCTGACGGTCCCCGGCGACAACCGAGGACGGGCAGCCTATATCCTGACGAGGCCCCGGCGAGGTTTGCGAACTCTGGCCGGCGGCGACGGCAGCGGAGTGCGGCATGACCGACGGACAGACCCCGACCAAGCGCCCGCGCGGACCGGAACCGGCCCTGCGGCTGTGGCAGGCGCGAGGCGCGCTCTTGTGGGAGCGGCTGTGGCCCGCCCTGTGGATCCCCACGGCCCTGATCGGCGCGTTCCTGGCGCTGGCGCTGCTGAATGTGCTGCCCTGGTTGCCGGGCTGGCTGCACTTGGCCGTGCTGGTGCTGCTGGCGGCGGCACTCGCCGTCGCGCTTTACCGCGGCTTCCGTGGCTTCGCGACACCGGACGAGACCTCCGCCCGGCGCCGGCTGGAGCGCGACAGCGGCCTGCCGCACCGCCCCCTGCACGTGCTGCGCGACCGGATGACCGGCGGCGACGCCACCGCCCAGACGCTGTGGGAACTGCACCAGCAGCGCATGCGGGCCAGCGTGCGCCGGCTGCGTGTCGCCCTGCCCCACCCCAACGTCGTGGCGCGCGATCCGCACGCGCTGCGCATCCTGGTGGCGCTGGTGCTGGTCGTCGCCGGGGCCGCCGCCTGGGGTGACTGGCGCCCGCGTCTCGCCGCGGCGCTGTCGCCGCGCCTGGAGAGCGCCCCGGTCGCGGCCACGGCCACGCTCGACCTGTGGGTCACCCCGCCGGAATACACCGGCCTGCCTCCGATCTTCCTGAAGGGCGGCAGCGGCGGCGTTGCAGGCGCGTCCGCCTCCGCTCCCGCCCCCGCCTCCACCCCCGCCACGGTGGCCGTGCCGAAGAACAGCGTGGCGCTGGCCCGCGTCAGCGGCGGCAACGGTGCGCCCCGCCTGGAGCTGGGCGGCACCGCCACCCCCTTCGACGCGGTGGACGCCTCGACCTTCCAGATCCAGCGCCCCGTGGAGGGCGGCAACCGCATCGCGGTCATGCAGGGCCGCACCACCCTGGGCGCCTGGCCCATCACCGTGGTGCCCGACCAGCCGCCGACCATCGTCTACGCCGCTCCCCCGGCGAAGAGCGAGCGCAGCGCGCTGCGCCTGGAGTACGAGGCGCGTGATGACTACGGGGTGACGGGCGCGTCGGCCACGGTGCGCCTCGCCGCTCCGGACGTTCCCCCAACGCTGGACCGCACGCCCATCGAGCTGCCCCTGGCGCTGCCCGGCGTCCGGCCGAAGGAGGCGCGCAACGCTGTCTTCCACGACCTGACCGCGCACCCCTGGGCCGGGCTGCCGGTGACGCTCCGCCTCACCGCCACGGATGGCGCCGGCCAGACCGGGCAGAGCGAGGAGTTCCCGATGCTGCTGCCGGAACGGGTGTTCAACCATCCCGTCGCCCGCGCCATCGTCGAGGAGCGCAAGAAGCTGACGCTGCATCCCGAGGCCCGTCTGGATGCGGCCCGCGCGCTGGCCGAGATCTCCGCCCGACCCGGCTCGTACAGCCATGACATTGTGGTGTTCATGGCGCTGCGCACCGCGCTCGCCCGCCTGATGCTCGACCAGTCCAATGAAGCGGTGCCGGAAGTGCAGAGCCTGTTGTGGGAGACGGCGCTGCGCATAGAGGACGGCGGCCTGTCGCTGGCCGAACGCGACCTGCGCGAGGCCGAGCGCCGACTGGCCGAGGCCCTGGACCGCAACGCCCCCGACGAGGAGCTGAAGCGTCTGATGGACGAGCTCCAGCAGGCCATGGACAAGTTCTTCGAGGCCATGGAGGAGAACATGCGCCAGGCCCTGGAGCGCGGCGAGCAGTTCCCCGAGATCCCGCCGGAGCTGGCGAACCGCATGATGGACCGCGAGGACCTTCAGCAGATGCTGGAGCAGATGCGCCAGATGGCGGAAACCGGTTCGCGCGACGCCGCCCGCCAGATGCTCTCGCAGCTCCAGCAGATGCTGGAGAACCTGCGCGCCGGCACCATGGCGCAGCAGGGGCAGCAGGGGCAGAACCAGGCCTGGGAGATGATGCGCCAGTTGCAGGATCTGTCGCGCCAGCAGCAGGAACTGATGGACCAGACCTTCCAACAGTCGCAGCAAGGCCAGCAGGGCATGCAGGGTATGATGCCGGGGCAGCAGGGAATGCAACCCGGCCAGAACCCGCGCAGCCGCAGCCAGCAGCGCGGCCAGGGGCAAGGCCAGGGCAGCCCGACGCTGCAACGGCAAAGCGAACAGCAGGAGGCGCTGCGCCGCCAGCTCGGCGAGATGATGCGCCGCATGGGCGAGATGACCGGCGACATCCCCCGCCCCCTGGGCCGCGCCGAGCGCGCTATGCGCGACGCCGGCCAGTCCCTCCAGCAGGGCATGCCCGACGCCGCCCTGCCCTCGCAGGGGCAGGCGATGGACGAGCTCCAGCAGGGCCTGCAGAGCTACGCCGAACAGCTCATGCAGCAGATGATGGGCGGCATGCAGCAGGGCATGATGCCGGGCCAGCAGCAGCAGGGCCGCACCGGCCGCAACCGCGACCCGCTGAACCGCGGCCGCGAGGGCGGCTACAACATGGGCAACGAGGGCACGAAGGTCCCGGACAAGGCCGACCTGCAACGCTCCCGCGAGATCCTGGACGAGCTGCGCCGCCGCTCCCAGCAGTACACCCGCCCGCAGTTCGAACGCGAGTACATCGACCGGCTGCTGCGGCAGTTCTAGGAGCATTTCCCTCCCCCAGCCCCGCTGAGTCAAAGTGGGGCTATGGCGGGGATGACGTCGGCGCTGTCGGAATCGCACACCGCCGGCAACTTGTGATTTCTATTCAATGCAGCAGTGCACTAGGGTGTCCTCTCAAGCGACGAGGAAAACGATGGACATTGGATTGAAGTGCCCTCAGTGCAACTCTGAACACGTTTATCAAGATGGTAGCCTATGGGTTTGCCCGGAGTGTGCACATGAATGGAACCCACAGGCCGCCGCAGGCGACTCCAGTGCGGAGGTTTCGCAGGAGCAGAGCGTACGGGATGCCCACGGAAACGTGCTCAACGATGGTGACACCGTGACCGTGATCAAAGATCTGAAGGTCAAGGGTTCGTCATTGGTTGTCAAAGGGGGGACCAAGGTGAAAAACATCCGTCTGGTGGACGGAGCCGATGGGCACGACATTTCCTGCAAGATTGACGGCATCGGCGCGATGAATTTGAAATCAGAGTTCGTGAAAAAAGCCTAGTGCTGCGTCCGCCCTCCTGTGAGGAGCGGCATTCGTAGGTCGGGTTGAGCGTTAGCGAAGCCCGACACACCTCGCAGCAGGCACGTCGGGCTTCGCCTGCGGCTAAGAAGAAAAATGACGCTGGCCAGGGTGAGGCTACCGACCGGCGTCCCTTCCCTGGGCCCCCACCCTACCCCTCCCCCACTGCGCGGGGGAGGGGATGGCGGCGGAGTTCCCTCCCCCGTCGAAGATGGGGGAGGGGTAGGGTGGGGGCCCAGCACGAGCACGCTTTTCATCCGCTGCGGGTCGGCGCAGCCGGTGGGAAACTCAACCCAACCTACGAGCTCCCGTCACCTCAACGCTGACAAACCACTAGTGGCGCTGATCAGCGTGAATGCTTCGCTTTCTTGACGTCATTCCCGCGAAGGCGCACGGCTGTCCGGGGGAAAGGGTTGGGGCCTTGAACCAGCCCGGTTTTCCCAAACCGAGTCTCGGTTTCCTGGATGTCCAGGCAAACATCCCCTTTCCCCCTCCTTGGCGTCATCCCCGCGAAGGCTCTCAGCGGGTCCTTTGGACCCGCCTGACGCCGGCAGCGCCCGCAAGCGGGCGCGAGAGGCGGGGATCCAGAGCACCTGGCAAAGATGCGAACCGGCAAGGCTCTCTGGATTCCCGCTTTCGCGGGAATGACGAAGAGAAAAAGCGAAGGGAAATGCGGGTAACAGCAAGGCTTGCGCGGGGATGACGGTGGAAGAAGGAAGGCAACCGCGTTCTTGTCCCCAGACTGCCCTGCGCCTGCGCGGGGATGACAATGAAAAAATCAAACCCTTTGTGAATCTTTGATGATCTTCGTTGCTTCGTGTTTAACAGCCGCAAGTCAAGCCGAAGATCCTCGGGAAGACTTTGCCCCCACCCCGGCCCTCCCCCAGCGGAGCTGGGGGAGGGAGAAAAATCAGTAGGCGTACTCCCGGAACACCGGATCGACGCTACCGCCCCACGGCCCGTGATACTTGGCGAGCAGCTCGTCGGCCGGAGTCTGGCCGGACTCGGCGATGGCGAACAGCGTGTCGAGGAAGTGGGCCTCGTCGTCGCCCCAGTTGTCGTTGCGCCGGCGCCGGACCAGACCGTCGCGGGCGATCTCCAGCACCCTGAGCGCCACGTCCCGCACCGTGCCGCCGCGGAACGGGGTGCGCAGGGCGTGGCGCGGCACCTCGGCGCGCAAGATCGCGCGCTCCTCGGTGGTCCAGTCCTTGACCAAGTCCCAGGCGGCGTCCAGCGCCGTCGCGTCGTACAGCAGCCCGACCCACAGCGCGGGCAGCGCGCACAGCCGGCGCCAGGGGCCGCCGTCGGCGCCGCGCATCTCCAGGTACTTCTTCAGCCGCACCTCGGGGAACGAGGTGGTCAGGTGGTCGGCGAAGTCGGTGATCAGCGGCGTCTCGCCGGGGAGCGCCGGCAGTCGGCCGGCCATGAAGTCGCGGAACGACTGCCCCGACGCGTCGATGTACCGGCCGTCGCGGTAGACGAAGTACATGGGCACGTCGAGCAGGTAGTCGACGTACCGCTCGAAGCCGAAGCCGTCCTCGAAGACGAACGGCAGGTCGCCGGTGCGGTCGGGGTCGGTGTCGGTCCAGATGTGGCTGCGGTAGGACTGGAAACCGTTGGGCTTGCCCTCGGTAAAGGGCGAATTGGCGAACAGCGCGGTGGCGACGGGCTGCAGGGCCAGGCTGACGCGGAACTTCTTCACCATGTCCGCTTCGCTGGCGTAGTCCAGGTTGACCTGCACCGTGCAGGTCCGCGTCATCATGTCGAGGCCCAGCGCCCCGCGCTTGGGCATGTAGTCGCGCATGATCTTGTAGCGGCCCTTGGGCATCCACGGGATCTCGTCGCGCCGCCACTTCGGCTGGAAGCCCAGGCCGATCATGCCGGTGCCCAGCTCCGCCCCGATCTCCTTCACCTGGCTCAGGTGGCCTTGCACCTCGGCGCAGGTCTGGTGCAGGGTCTCCACCGCCGCACCGGACAGCTCGACCTGACCGCCCGGCTCCAGCGTGACGTTGGCGCCGTCGCCCCGGGTCAGCGCGATGATGTTGCCGTTCTCCTCCACCGGCTCCCAGCCGAAGCGCTGCAGGCGCGTCAGCAGCTCCCGGATGCCGTCCGGCCCCTCGTAGGGCAGCGGGCGCAGATCGGAGAGGCGATAGGCGAACTTTTCGTGCTCGGTGCCGATGCGCCAGTCGGACGCCGGCTTGCTGCCGGCTTCGAGGTACGCCACCAGTTGGTGCCGGTCGGTGATCGGCTCACCGCGCGTTTTCGGGGGTGCGGACATCGGAGCTCCGGCAGTAGGCTTAAACCGTTGGCGAACGGAAAGGCGGCCGTGCGTCCGCGCCGTCCGCCGTCCAGTCCCCCACGAGGGCCTGCCAGCAGGCGAGTGCCGCAAAGGCCGCCGTGTCGGCCCGCAGCACGCGAGGGCCTAGGCCGACAGGCACAACAAAAGGAAGTTTACCAAGATCGTCAAGCTCCGACTTGGCGAAGCCGCCCTCCGGCCCGACCAGGAAGGCCGCCGGGCGGCCGGCGTGCGCGTGCACCGCCTCGGCAATCGGGCGTGCAGCACCACTCTCCCGGCACAGGAAGAGCACGCGGTCCTCCGGCCACTGCGCCAGCGCCTTATCGAGATGCTGCGGCTCGGGCAGTTCGGGCACGGTCAGGCGTTCGCACTGCTCCGCCGCCTCGACGGCGTTGGCGCGCAGGCGGTCCAGGTTGACGCGGTGCGGGTCGGTGTGGCGGGTGAAGACCGGCCAGATGCGGGACGCGCCCAGCTCGCTCGCCTTCTCGGCCACGGTGTCGATGCGGCCGCGCTTGATGGGGGCGAACAGCAGCCAAAGGTCGGGGCCGTCCCGCTGCTCCCGCCGCCGCGACTCGACGGTGAGCGAGCACCAGCCCTTGCCGAAGCCGTCGATGACGGCCAGCCACTCGCCGTCGCGGCCGTTGAACACCGCGATGGCGTCGCCCTTCTCGAGGCGCAGCACGTGGCGCAGGTAGTGCGCCCGCTCATGGTCGAGTCCCACCGCTTGGCCCTCGGTCAGCGGGCTGTCCACGTAAAGGCGGGTACGGGGAGTGTCCTGCATGGGGCGTCCTCGGGTATTCGGATGGCGCCGACTATACCGGGAAACCGCGGCGCGCCGCCAACAACCCCAACAGCGCCGCGGCGGAAAAACCCGCACCGGCCAGGAACGTGGCGCTCGGGCCGATGGCGCTCCACAAGGCCCCGGCCAGCACGCTGGCGGCCAGCAAGGCCACGCCGGTCACTAGATTGAACACCCCGAACGCCGTGCCGCGCCGGTCGACCGGGGCGCCGTCGGCGACCAGCGCGGAGAGCAGGCCCTGCGTCATGCCCATGTGCACCCCCCACAGCCCAGCGCCGAGGAACACCAGAACCGGCCCGTCGGCCAGGGCCAGCGCCACGTCGCTGAGGATCAGCACCGCGAACCCGGCCAGCAGCAGCCCGTGCCGCCCGATCCGGTCGGACAGGGCTCCCACGGGGTAGGAGGTCAGCGCGTAGGTGACGCTCATCGCCACCATCACCGCCGGTACCAGCGCCAGCGCGAGCCCCACGTCCTGCGCCCGCAGAACCAGGAATGCCTCGGAGAAGCGCGCCAGCGTCATCACCGTCGCCACCGCTATGAGCGTCCAGAACCGCGCACCCAGATGCGCCAGCCCCTCGCGCGTCCACCACGGGCGCGGCGCCTGGGCCTTCGGAATGCGGGGCGGCTCGCGCACCCCCAGCACCAGCACGGCTACGCACAGCACGGCCGGCACCACGGCCGCCCAGAACACCGCGCGGAAATCGTTGTTGGTCAGCGCCATCAGCGCCATGGCCGCCACCGGCCCCAGCACCGCCCCCACCGTGTCCAGCGCCTGCCGCAGCCCATAGGCCGCGCCGCGCTGTTCCGGCGGAGTGAGGTCGGCGACCAGGGCGTCGCGCGGGGCGCCGCGGATGCCCTTGCCGACCCGGTCGACGAAGCGCGCCGCCAGCACCATGGACACCGAGGAGGCCAACGGGAAGAGAGGCTTGGTCAATGCCGCCATGCCGTAGCCCAGCAGCGCCAGCGGTTTGCGCCGCCCGATACGGTCGCTGATGGCCCCGGAGAACAGCTTGACGATGGAGGAGGTCGCCTCGGCGACCCCCTCGATGATCCCCACGGACAGCGCCCCGACCCCCAGCACCGTCACCAGGAACATGGGCAGCAGGCTGTGGATCATCTCCGAGGAGAGATCCATGAACAGGCTGACCAGCCCCAGCGCCCATACGCCGCCCGGCAGCGCCTTCCGCCCGTCCATAGCCCGCCCTCAGTCCGCCGCCACCGACGTCTTCACCAGCTCCTGCATGAGGCGGCGCAGATCACCCGGCGGGGTCGGCTTGTGCATGATGACGAGGTCGAGGGCAGCCGCCTCCGCCGACAACGCCGGCCCGGTGTCGCCGGTCAGCAGGACGCCCGGCAGGGCCTGTCCGAAGGCCGCGCGCAGCGTGGCGATGGCGCCCACGCCGGTGAGCCCGTCGCGCAGCCGGAAGTCGGCGATCACAGCGGCGGGGGTGCGGCCGGCCGCCTGGACGCGGGCCAGCGCGGTGGCCGCGTCCTGAGCGTCGATCACGTCGTAGCCCCATGTCTCCAGCATCGCCCGCATGCCTTCGAGGATGAATGCCTCATCGTCGACGATGACGACCAGCGCGCCGATCCCGGCCCTGCCCGAAGGGAGCGGCGCGGCGACGGTCGGCTGCTGCTCCGCGGTACACACCGGCACTTCAAGGGTGAAGACCGAGCCGTGCCCCGGCCGCGAGCGCAGGTCGAGGCGATGGCCGAGCAGCCACGCCAGGCGCCGCACGATGGCCAGCCCGAGGCCAAGCCCCTGGGCGCGGTCGCGCGCCGGGTTGCCGATCTGCACGAACTCGTCGAAGATCTCCTCCTGCCGGCTCGCCGGGATGCCGACACCGGTGTCCCATACCTCGATCCGCAGGGTCCGGCCGCGCCGCCGACAGCCCACCAGCACGCCGCCCTGCTCGGTATACTTGAGCGCGTTCTCGATCAGGTTGCCGAGGATGCGGCCAAGCAGCGTGACGTCGCTCTCCACCGTCAGCGAGCAGGGAACCACCGTCAGGTCGAGCTGCTTGGCGGCGAAGCGCGGCGCATACCCCGCCTCCAGGCGCTCGAGCAGGGCGGCCAGCGGGATGGGCTCGATCCGCGGAACGATCACGCCGGCGTCCAGCTTGGACAGATCGAGGATGCCGTCGAGCAGGCCCTTCAGCGCGTCCAGCGCCTGCTCCATTGTACCGACCAGCGGCTGCGCCGGGTGCCCGGCCAGCCGCTCGCCCAGCACGTGGATGAAGAACAGCAGCGACTGCACGGGCTGCCGCAGGTCATGGCTGGCCGCCGCCAGGAACTTGGACTTGGTGACGTTGGCGCGCTCCGCCTCCTCCTTGGCCTCGCGCAGTTCCGCCTCGATCCGCTTGCGCTCGGTGACGTCGAGATCCAGGCCGGTCATGCGCACCGCCTTGCCCGTCTCGTCGACCAGCGTCCGGCCAATGGAGGCGAGCCAGCGCACCGTGCCGTCCGGGGCAACGACGCGGAACTCCAGGTACAGCGGCGAGCCGCTCTCCACCGCCTTGCGCAGTTCCGCCCGGAATGCATCGCGGTCTTGCGGATGCAGGCAGCGGTCGAGGTGGTCCATCGTCGGCTCGCCCTGCGGTCCGTCGTAGCCTAACAGACGCCACAGGCTCTCCGACCAGGTGACGCGCCCGCCCTGGATGTCCCAGTCCCACAGGCCGGCGTTGGCGGAGTCGAGGGCAAAGGCAAGGCGCTCGGTCTGCTCGCGCTGGGCCAGCTCCGCCTCGCGCAGGTCGGTGACGTCGAGCATCACGCCGTCCCACACCACGCTGCCGTCCGGCTGGCGGTGGGTGGTGGCGTGCGTGCGCATTCGCCGCGTGGCGCCGTCGGGCATGCGCAGCTCGCCCTCCAGCCGCATCGGCTCCAGCGTGCGCGCGGTGCGCTCGATCTCCGCCACCCAGCGTTCCTCCGTCTCGCGGGGCACCTGCCGGCCGAAGTTCTCGACACGGAACGTCCTGCGCAGGATCTCGCGCGCAGGCACGCCCAGCATCGTCTCGACGGACTCGCTGACGTAGGGATAGCTGATGGTGCCGTCCGGGTGCCGGACACGCCGGAAGATCACGCCGGGGAAGTTGGTGGCGATGTCGCCCAGCCGGCGCTCTGTCGCCTTCTCGGCCTGGAGCGCCGCCAACCGCCGCTCGGCCCGTTGGCGGCGCGTCAGCGAGCGGATCAGCGTGAAGGCCAGGAAGCCGGCCAGCGCCAGCACCAACCCACCGCCGCCGAACAGTGCCCACTGCTCCTGCCGCAACGAGGCCTGCACCACCGCGCTGGGCACACTGACGATCACCTTCCAGCCCGACAGCGGGGCGGTGGTGAAGGCGGCGAAGGCCGGCGTGCCGTCGAGAGTGGTCGCCTCGAAGGTGCCCGTCGGCCGCCCCTCCATACCGGCCCGCTGCGACGGGGTGGGAAGCCCTGCAATGGCCGGGTCGTAGGGGGTCGGCGACAGCGTGCGGGCGACGACGCGGTCCTCGCGGTCGAGCAGCAGCAGCCGGCCGCCGGGCATCGTCGGATGCTCGCCCAGCACCGCATTGAACGTCCAGGCCGGCAACGTCACGACCAGGGTGTACGTGACCTGCCCGCCGACGAACACCGGCACCCGGATGATGACGACCGGCTCCGTAATGCGCTCCTCGGCGCGCACCACGCCCGACACGACGTGGCGTCCGGTGCGGAAGACCTCCTCGATCTGCTCGCGAAAGTACGGCGGAAACAGCGGCTGGCCGTAGGGACTGCGGGTGTTGACGAGCTGCCGCGTCTCGTCGGTGAGGACCACCGAGAGCCAGTAGCCGCTGGTCCCCAGCACCCGGCGCGCGGTCTGGTCGAAGGTGGCGAAATCGCCGTGCTGCAACGCCTCCGAGGTGGCCAGCATCTGCGCTGCGGCGATCTCGCGGGCAAGTTGGCGATCGACGGTGGCGGCGGCCGTGACGGCGGTGCTGCGCAACCTTTCCTCGATGAGCCTGCGCTCCCCGTCGCTGTAATGCGCGACGACGGCCGCCATGAACAGGACGACCGGCAGCAACGCCGCCGCAACCAGGAAGACGAGCTGGCGCGGATTCAGCATGCCGTCACCGTCCCCCGGCCAATTGGTACCGGACGTTTATGACGTTGTGCTGATAAAAGGCGCGGCCATCCGAGTAAGAGCGCATGTATGATTTCCGCTGACGCACGACCGTGCTGCCTGAAGCTTACGGGTGCTGTCGGAGGGTGGGCAAGAGCCTTTATTGGGCCCTGCGCCTTGCCGTCCACCGCGTCCCTCAGTACGCTGCCACCATGGACAGTTCCTCGTCTCCGCCGGACACCGGCTTCACCGACATCCGCCGCGGCAATTGGATCGACCGCTGGGCGCCGGCGGCCGTGCGGCCCTACCTGCGGCTTGCCCGGCTGGACCGGCCGATCGGCACTTGGCTGCTGCTGTTCCCCTGCTGGTGGAGCACCGCGCTCGCCTCCTCCGGCCTGCCAGACTGGCGGCTCTTCCTGCTGTTCGCCGTCGGCGCCTCGGTGATGCGCGGGGCCGGCTGCACCGTCAACGACATCCTTGATCGCGACTTCGACGCCCGGGTGGAGCGCACCCGCACCCGCCCGATCCCGTCCGGCCAGGTGTCGGTGCGCCAAGCGCTCGCCTTTCTGGCGCTGCAACTGCTGATCGGACTGGCTATCCTGCTGCAGTTCAACGCCGCAACCATCGCGCTGGGCGTCCTGTCGCTGGTGCTGGTGTTCACCTACCCGCTGATGAAGCGCGTCACCTGGTGGCCGCAGGCGTTCCTGGGCCTGGCCTTCAACTGGGGGGCGCTGGTCGGCTGGACGGCGGTGCGCGGCGAGCTGGAGTGGCCGGCGCTGGTACTGTACGCCGCGGGAATCGCCTGGACGCTGGGCTACGACACCATCTACGCCCACCAGGACAAGGAGGACGACGCCCGCATCGGCGTGAAGTCCACCGCACTGCGCCTGGGCGACCAAAGCAAGATCTGGATCTACGCCTTCTACACGCTGACCTTCGGCGGCATCCTGGTGGCCGGACAACTCGCCGGCCTGGGCTGGGCGTTCCGCGTCGTGCTGATGCTGGGCGTGGCGCAGCTCGCCTGGCAGGTGGCGACCTGGATCCCGGACGACCAGAACGACTGCCTGGAGAAGTTCAAGTCGAACCGCTGGTTCGGCTGGCTGGTGCTGGCGGCGATCGTCGCGGGACGGGTTGTGTAGGTTTTTTGTATCGGGTTACTGGCCGCGGCTGGCGACCTGGGCGACCAGTTGGCCCGGCTTGCGGCCGGGCAACGGGCACGGCTTGCCGTCGGTCGAGGTGGCGACGGCACCGCGCGAGGGCTTGCGGGACGGCAGAACGGTGTCCACCGGCAGGGCCCGCATCGCATAGGCGCCGCCGACGCTGACCAGGGCCGGCTTGTGGCCGGGGAGGACGGTCGCCGGTGCCGGCGCCTTCGCCACCAGCATCTTGGCGGAACCGCGCACACTGCGGCCCGGCGGGGAGACGACGTAGCGCGGCTCCGGATCCTGGTGCCGCGGCTTGGCGCCGGACGGCAGGATGAAGCCGTAGGTCGGGTAGACGCGCATGCCCATCTGGTCGGACGGCTCGTGCCAGACGCGGACCATGGACCAGTCGTTGCGCTGCGAGACGTCGATGACGCGCATGCCGCGGCGCAGCCCCCGACCATCCAGCCAGGAGTGGTCCACCTCGATGGTGCGGCGGTCGATGACCTTGCTGACCAGCGAGACGTGCCCGCGGCCCAGCCGGCCGCTGCGCTTGAAGACGAGGACGGAGCCGGCGGCGGGCGCGTTGTCGCGGGCGTACTGCCCGGCGGCGCGGTTCCACCACATCCAGGCATCGCCCTGCAGCGTGAAATCGGAAATCGAACGGACGACGCGGACGCAGTCGAACGCGTTGGCGGAGGGGATCGCGACGGGACTCAACGCAAGAAATGCAGCGAGCGAAAGGCGGATTCCCAATCCGTTCGTCCGCATGTTACCCCCTTATCGTTGCATCCCCCGTTTGGCTGGGTAACACGAGGTGCGGAAGATGTCTACCCAGTTTGATTTATGCAGCCCGCTTACCCGTGGATAGGTAATCACGCCGACCCCGAATATGCTAGGGTTATTCCGATGACTCACGCCGACCCCGCGGCTTTTGTTCGCACCAACACGGTGATCGCCAGCCCGTCGCTGCTGCCGGAGATTCGCCTGCATCTCGCCACCGAGGTGACTCCGCTGTGGGAGGCGACCGAGGCGACGCTCGCCCGCAACAATCTTCCCCCGCCCTACTGGGCCTTCGCCTGGCCCGGCGGGCAGGCGGTGGCGCGCTATGCGCTCGACCACGCGGAGCTGGTTCGGGGCAAGCGGGTGCTGGACTTCGCAGCCGGCACCGGGCTGGTGGGCATCGCCTGCGCGCTGGCCGGCGCCGCGCGGGTGTGCGCGGCGGAGATCGACGCCTTCGCACTGGCCGCCATGGACCTCAACGCCGCTCTCAACGGGGTGACGGTCGAGGCGGTAAGTGACGATCTGGTCGGCAGCGACCTGCCCGACATCGACGTCGTGCTGGCCGGCGACGTCTGCTACGAGCGCCCGATGGCGGAGCGGGTGACCGCCTGGCTGCGCCGCGTCGCCGCGACCGGCACCACGGTCATCCTGGGCGACCCCGGCCGCGCCTACGTGCCGAAGGAGGGGTTGGAGTTCCTGACCCGCCACGACGTGCCGACCTCGCTGGACCTGGAGGACCGCACGGTGCGCGAGACCACCGTCTGGCGGCTTTTGCCCCTTTGATCGGGGTTGGTCTGATCGTCCGCCCGGCGCGTTATCCTGGGAGCCTCTGGAGGAGGACGCATGCTGGACCGCATCAAAGCCATGTTCGACGCCTGGGAGCCGCGGCCGTCCGGGCCGGAGCTCCGCGACACGCTGCACCTCGCCGCCGCCGTCCTGCTGGTGGAGGCGGCGCGCATGGACGACCATATAGCGCCGGAGGAGCGCGCCCGCATCGGCGCGCTGGCGCGCGAGCGCTTCGGCCTGAGCGCCGAAGAAGTGCACGACCTTCTGGAGACGGCCGAGTCGCAGGCGCGCGGCGTGGCGCCGCATTTCAACTACGCCAGCATCATCGTCGAGCGTTGCCCGCCCGAACAGCGCCTCTGGATGATCGAGATGCTGTGGGAGGTCGCCTACGCCGACGGCGAGCTGCACTCGCTGGAATCCAACCTGCTGCGCCGCATCGGCGGCCTGCTGCACATCCCCGACGTCGAGGTGGGCGCCGCGCGCAAGCGCGTGCTCAAGCGCATGGGCCTGCCGGAGGGAACGGGGCTGTGGGAGTGAAGTGATGGTATGATGGAGTGTTTGCACCGGGCCCCCCTCCCCATCCCTCCCCCACTTCGCGGGGGAGGGGACAGAGCGGCGGGGTTCCCTCCCCCGTCGAAGGTGGGGGAGGGTTAGGGTGGGGGCCCAGCGCATGCACTTCGGAGGCATGGCATGAACACTTCGGCTGAGTCGCTACGCTTCGACGAGCACACCATGTGGGTGGAGCTGTCGGACGGCCGCACCATCGGCATACCGCTCGCCTGGTTCCCACGCCTGCTGCACGCCACCCCCGAGCAGCGCCAGAACTATCGCATCAGCGTCACCGGCCGTGGCCTGCACTGGGATGACCTCGACGAGGACATCTCCGTAGCCGGGCTGCTCGAAGGCCGCGGGGACATGACCCAACGCACGTCCACGGCGGCGTAGCGGCGGCGCCGTCGCATTCGCTTGACGCGGCGCGCGCTTGGTCGATGTTAGGGGACCTTCGCACCATCCCCATCGCCACGGACCTCCCATGCCCTACACCTCGTTGCGCGACTTCATGGACCGGCTGGAGGCCTCCGGCAGGCTCGTCGTCGTCAAGGAGCCGGTCTCCACCGTCCTGGAAATGACCGAGATCCAAACCCGCCTGCTGGCCGAGGGCGGGCCGGCGGTGCTGTTCGAGAATGTGATCAAGGCGGACGGCACGCGCTCGGAGATGCCGGTGCTGGTCAACCTGTTCGGCACGGTGGAGCGCGTCGCCTGGGGCATGGACCGCGAACCGCACGAGCTGCGCGCGGTGGGCGAGACGCTGGCCTTCCTCAAGCAGCCGGAGCCGCCGGGCGGCTTCCGCGAGGCGCTGGAGATGGTCCCGCTGGTCAAGACGGTCATGTCCATGAAGCCGAAGACCGTCGGCTCGGCGCCCTGCCAGGAGGTGGTGCTGGAGGGCGACGCGGTGGACCTCGGCCGCCTGCCGGTGCAGACCTGCTGGCCGGGCGAGCCGGCACCGCTGATCACTTGGCCGCTGGTGGTCACCAAGGGCCCCACGGCCAAGCGCGAGGACGACTTCAACCTCGGCATCTACCGCATGCAGGTGCTGGGGCGGAACAAGACCATCATGCGCTGGCTGAAGCACCGCGGCGGCGCGCAGCACTATCGCCGCTGGGTGGCATCAGGCAAGCGGGAGCCCCTGCCCTGCGCCATCGTGCTGGGGGCCGATCCCGGCACCATCCTGGCCGCCGTGACGCCGGTGCCGGACACGCTGTCGGAGTACCAGTTCGCCGGCCTGCTGCGCGGCAAGAAGGTGGAGCTGGTGGACTGCAGGACGGTACCCCTCAAGGTCCCGGCGCAGGCGGAGATCATCCTGGAAGGCCACGTCAGCCTGGACGAATACGCCGACGAGGGCCCCTACGGCGACCACACCGGCTATTACAATTCGGTCGAGCCGTTCCCGGTGTTCACCGTGTCCTGCATGACCATGCGGCGCACGCCCATCTATCTCTCCACCTTCACCGGCCGGCCGCCGGACGAGCCGTCAGTGCTGGGCGAGGGGCTGAACGAGGTATTCATCCCGCTGCTGACCCAGCAGTTCCCGGAGATCGTCGACTTCTGGCTGCCGCCCGAGGGCTGCTCCTACCGCATCGCGGTGGTCAGCATGAAGAAGGCCTATCCCGGCCACGCCAAGCGCGTGATGATGGGCGTATGGTCGTTCCTGCGGCAGTTCATGTACACGAAGTGGGTGATCGTCGTGGACGACGACATCGACGCGCGGAACTGGAAGGACGTCATGTGGGCGATCTCCACCCGCATGGACCCGGCGCGCGACATCACGGTGATCGAGGGCACCCCCATCGACTACCTGGACTTCGCCAGCCCCGAGTCGGGCCTCGGCGGCAAGGTCGGCCTGGACGCCACCAACAAGTGGCCGCCTGAGACCAAGCGCGAATGGGGCGAGAAGATCCGCATGGACCAGGACGTGGTCGACACGGTCTCACGGAAATGGGCAAGCTACGGCCTGCCGGGCTCCGGCACGCCGATCTGGAAGTGACGACATCAGGAAAAGCGCAGATTAGGTTGAGCGCCAGCGAAGCCCAACCTGCAAAGCGTTCGTCACCGCCGGCCGGATTTCATCATCTCCTCCGACGCGCGGATGGGGATCTGCATCAGGCGGGTGCCGGCGTCGAGCCACGCCTGCAAGGCCTCCTGGACGATCCGTCCCTGCACCACCGCAAGTTCCTGGGGTGAGGTGCAGAGCCTCAGCTCCTGCGCGGCGTTGGCGGTGCTCTGGGTGGTCCGGCTTGCCCACTCCATCCAGATCTCGCCGGCCTCGTTGATGGCACGGGCGGCGACGTTCGGGAAGACGCTGAAGGCTTCCAACCGCTCAAGCGCCGGCTGTGCCGCCTGGCCGAGGAGGTCGGCGGCGCGCGTGCTGCCCTCCACCAGGGTCTCGACCGGACGGGTCAGCGCGGCGGCCGGCTGGCGGGTCCGGCGTTCCATGGCCTCGGCTTCCTCGCGCTCGCGGTGCGCCTCGACCCGGGCGCGGCCGGCCTCGATCCTGCCAGCGACCGCCTCCGACTCTTCGTCGCTCAGCGCCTTGCGGACGGCGGGCAGCAGCTCCTTCTTCTCGTCGCGGACGTGCTGCTGGAAGATCCTGCGCAGTTCGGTGAGCTTCCTGGGGAAGTCCTCGCCGTCCTTCGGCATGCGCTCCAGCTCGGCCAGCAGCGCGCGGGTCTGCCGGTTGTCGTTGACCGCGTCGGCAATGAGGTCCTTGGTTTCCTTGTGCTTGCGCAGGACCGGGAACAGGTGCTGCTCCTCCAGGAGCGCGTGCAACTCCAGTTCCTTCTTCAGTTCGGCGAACAGCTTCTCGCGGGTCTTCACCGCGCCGCCGCTGGTGCCGGCGAGCTTGCCGAACAGCTCGTTCGCCTTGGCGGGAGTGGTCTGGATGATCTGGGTGATGGTCATGGCCGATGCGCCCCCTCGATGGAATGTGCCGCGCAAGATCGGTTTTGCCGCGGTGCGGCCTAGGGAAAGAACTAAAGGCCGGTGAATCAGTTCCCTGCGCCGCGGCAGCCGAATGCCGGTCCGGGGCGTTGAAAGATGCGATCCACCACGGAGATGCGCGATGCCCCAGGATCCCGTCCGCCCGCTGACCACCGTGCGCCTGGAGCTCCACCGCCCGGAGGAACCGGCGAACACCCCCGTCGCCGCCAACCTCTCGGTGGCCGAACTGGTCGGACGCACGCTGTTCGTCGCCTCGGACGAGGGGGCGCGGATCGAGCGGCTGGTGACACGCGACGGCACGGTCTATGGTGAGCACACGTCCTTCGCCCTGGCCGACGCCTTCGACCTGCCCGGCGGCCCCGAGGGAGAGGCCGACATCGAAGGAGTCTCGGCGGACAGCGGCTGGCTGTGGGTGGTCGGCTCGCACAGCCTGGCGCGCCGGAAACCGAAGCCGGGCCTGGAGAGCGACGCCGAATCGCTGGACAAGCTGACCGCGGTGCGGCTCGATCCCAACCGCTACCTGCTGGGCCGCATTCCGCTGGTGGAAACGGAAGGCGTGCTCGAGCTCGCCGCCGGGGACGGCCGGCGCCAGGCAGGCTGCCTGCGCATGGGCCGGCGGCACAACGCGTTGTACCAAGCCCTGCGCAACGACGAGCACATCGGCCGCTTCCTGGAGGTGCCGGCCAAGGAGAACGGCTTCGACGTGGAGGGGCTGGCGGCGCGGGGAGATCGCGTGTTCCTCGGCCTGCGCGGCCCGGTGCTGCGCGGCTGGGCCTGCATCCTGGAGCTGCACGTCGAAACGCGCGGTAAGGGCCGCCGCCTGCGCCTGGGCAAGCTGGGACCGGATGGTGCCCGCTACCGCAAGCACTTCCTGGATCTGGACGGGTTGGGCATCCGCGAGCTGGCGTTCGACGGCGACGACCTGCTGATCCTTGCCGGGCCGACCATGGACCTGGACGGCCCGGTCGCCGTGCACCGCTGGCGGGGCGTGCTGGAGGCCTTCGAAGGGCAGATCGTCCCGCGCGGCGACCTGTCGTTGGAGCTGCGCCTCCCCTATGGCGACGGCCGCGACCACGCCGAGGGTATCACCCGCCTGGACCGCCCTGGCGCATCGCCGCTGCTCCTGGTCGTCTACGACAGCCCGGACAAGGAGACGCGCCTGCTGGACAATGGCCGGACGGTGATTGCGGACCTGTTCGAATTGCCACGGCGATGAGGCCGGGCACCTATGTTGCACCCATAGAAACAATCAATCGCCGAATCATTCGTTTATCCGCGCACGGAAAAACGGTTCAATCCACCCAACGCCCCACCGGCCCCACCTGGATAGAACCGAAGGAAACCGCCATGATTGACACCCGCACCGCCCCCTACGCCGCCTTCCTGCTGCGTGTCGGCCTGGGCACCCTGTTCCTCGCGCACGGGCTGCTGAAGGTCTTCGTCTTCACCATTCCCGGCACCGTCATGTTCTTCGAGCAGATCGGCTACCCCGGCAGCTTCGCCTACCTCGTCATCCTCGCCGAGCTGGGCGGCGGTCTGCTCCTGCTGCTGGGCGTCTACAGCCGCTGGATCGCCCTGGCTCTGGTGCCGGTGCTGATCGGCGCCACCTTGCAGCACGCCGGCAACGGCTGGCTGTTCTCGGCCCAGGGCGGCGGCTGGGAGTTCCCGGCGTTCTGGACGGTGCTGCTGTTCGTGCAGGCCCTACTGGGCGACGGCGCCTTCGCGCTGAGGCTGCCGGCCATCGAACGCCTGACCGCCCGCACGGCAGCGTAACACCGCAATCCTGTATTCCGGAAAAACGGCTTCTCGACCACGGCGGCGTGCGGGTAGGCTCTCGGGCCTTCCGCGCGCCGCCGCCGTTTCCCGCACCCCCATAGGCCCATGCCGGTTCAACAGCCCAAGCCCTCGGTCATCCTGCTGGTCGCCGCCACCGCGACCGGGCCGTTGGCGCTCAACATCTTCGTGCCGTCCATGCCCGGACTGCCGGCGGTATTCGGCACCGGGCACGCGACGGTGCAGCTCACCTTGTCGCTCTATCTCATCGGCGTGGCCCTGGGGCAGTTGCTGTACGGGCCGCTGTCGGACCGCTATGGACGGCGGCCGGTGCTGCTCGCCGGCCTCGGGCTGTACGTCGCGGCCAGCCTCGCCTGCGCGCTGGCACCCAGCATCGGCCTGCTGATCCTCGGCCGGGTGGCGCAGGCGGTGGGCGGTTGCGCCGGCATGGTCATCGCCCGCGCCATCGTGCGCGACGCCTGGGACCGCGAGGAGGCGATGCGGGTCCTGGCGCTGGTCATCGCCGGCATGGCGGTGGCGCCCATGGTGGCGCCGGCCATCGGCGGGTTCCTCGACGAATGGTTCGGCTGGCGGGCGAGCTTCCTGCTGCTGGCGGCGTTCGGCGGGCTGGTCTGGCTGGCCGGCATCAGGCGGCTGCCGGAAACCCACCGCGACCACACGCCGCTGCCGGGCCCCGCGGCGCTGTGGGCGGCCTACCGCGCGCTGTTCGGGCGCCGGCTGTTCCTCGGCTACGCGCTGGTGGTCGGCTGGATGACGGCGGGCTTCTTCGTCTTCCTGGCGGCTGCCGCCTACATCATGAGCGCCACGCTGCACCGGCCGCCCAGCGAATACGGGCTGCTGTTCGTGCTGCTGTCGCTGGGCTACATGGCCGGCAACGCCACGGTGTCGCGCCTCGTCGGGCGCATCCGGCTCGAGGCTCTGGCGCTGGCCGGGCTGGCGCTGTCCATCGCCGGGCCGGTGATCCTCGCCGGTTTCCTGGCCGCCGGACAGTTCTCGTCGCTGACCCTGTTCCTGCCGACGGTGCTGCTGTGCTTCGGCAACGGGTTGACCATTCCGGTGACCATGAGCATCGCGGTCGGCGTCGACCTGCGCCTGGCCGGCACTGCGTCCGGACTCCTGGGCTTCGTGCAGATGGGCCTGGGGGCGGCGGCGTCCTCGGCGGTCGGCGTGTTCGAGCCGGGCGACCCGGCGGTGATGACCGCCGGCATGCTGCTGACCAACCTGCTGGCGCTCGCCTCCTGGGCCTACGCCCGCGGCGACCGCGAGGCCGAGGCCGAGGAAGCCGTCCGGCAGGCATAGCCCCCTGTCCTCTTCTACCGTCCGTCCCCATTTGCTAGACACGCCGGAAGACCCATCGGAGAAACGCATGCCCACCCAGCCCGACGTGCTCAACCTGCTGGAAGATCTGATCCGCAAGGCCCGCTCTTCCGGTGCCGACGCAGCCGACGCGGTGCTGTTCGACAGCGCCTCCATCTCGCTCAGCCAGCGGCTCGGCAAGCCGGAGCGGCTGGAGCGCTCGGAATCGGGCGACCTCGGCCTCCGGGTCTTCGTCGGCAAGCGGCAGGCCATCGTGTCCACCACCGACCGCAGCGCCAAGGCGCTGGACGAATTGGTGGAACGCGCCGTCGCCATGGCCCGTGTGGTGCCGGAGGACCCCTTCACCGGCCTTGCCGATCCTGACCAACTGGCGCGCGACCGGCCCGACCTGGACACCTGCGACCCGGACGAACCTTCGGCCGACGCCATGATCGAGCAGGCGCGCATCGCCGAGGAGACGGCGCGGGCGGTCCCCGGCGTCACCAACTCCGAAGGGGCGGAGGCGGGCTGGAGCCGCTCGACCGTCGCCATAGCCGCGAGCAACGGCTTCGCCGGCTCCTACGGCGTGTCGCGCCGCTCGCTCTCGGTGTCGGTGCTGGCCGGCGAAGGCACGGGCATGGAGCGCGACTACGAGTACGACTCGAAGGTCTACGGCAGCGATCTGCGCTCCCCCGCCGACATCGGCCGCGAGGCCGGCGAGAAGGCGGTGCGCCGCCTCAACCCGCGCAAGGTGAAGAGCCAGAAGGTGCCGGTGGTCTTCGACCCGCGCGTGTCGCGCGGCCTGCTGGGCCACCTGACCGGCGCCATCAGCGGCCCCGCCGTGGCGCGCGGCACCAGCTTCCTCAAGGACAAGCTGGACCAGATCATCTTCCCCGAGACGGTCACCATCATCGACGACCCGTTCGTGCGGCGCGGCCTGCGTTCCCGCCCCTTCGACGCCGAGGGTGTCGCGGTGCAGAAGCGCACCATCGTCGAGAACGGCCGGCTGACCACCTGGCTGCTCGACCTGCGCTCGGCCCGCCAGCTCGGCCTGACCACCACCGGGCACGCGTCGCGCGGCACGTCCGGCCCGCCGGGCCCGTCGCCGTCCAACATCTACCTGGCACCCGGCGCGCGCAGCCGCGATGCCATCCTCGGCGAGATCCAGAACGGCCTGTACATCACCGAGATGATGGGCATGGGCGTCAACGGCGTCACCGGCGACTACAGCCGCGGCGCCAGCGGTTTCTGGATCGAGAACGGCACCCTCGCCTACCCCGTCAGCGAGCTGACGGTGGCCGGCAACCTCAAGGACATGTTCCTCAACCTGGAAGCCGCCGACGACCTGGAGTTGCGCTACGGCATGGATGTCCCCACCGTGCGCATCGACGGGATGACTGTGGCGGGGATGTAGGGGACATACCTCTGCTTGACGTCCCCTACTTGATAATCGTCAAAAGTGTAGTCATACCACCGGCCAGCTGATATATGCCGTACGTTGAAGCTGAAGCTTCACCTGGCACAGCGGGGCACTGGCGATGGCTCAGCCGATTGTCGGCCAGTGGTTGATCGGGCTGGCTGCCGTCCTGTTCTGGGCGGCGCTGACCGGAGGATCGCTGGCCTACAACCTCCATCTTCTCGATCACCAGACGGCCGACAACGCGCTCGCCCGCGGGCGCATACTGTTCAAGATGATCGAGACGACCCGGCTGTGGAACGCCGAGCGTGGCGGCGTCTACGCCCCGGTATCGGCGCACACCCCGCCCAACCCGCTGCTGGAGGATCCCGACCGCGACGTCGAGATCAACGGTACCCCCTACACCAAGGTGAACCCCGCCTACATGACGCGCCAGATCGCCGAGCTGGTGCGCAAGGGGGCCGGCGTCACCTTCAACATCACCAGCCTCGCCCCCATCAACCCGGACAACATGGCCGACCCGTGGGAGCGCCGCATCCTCCAGAGCTTCGCGGCCGGCAAACGCGAGGTGCTGGAGCGGGTGGACGAGACCGACGGCCCGAACTACCGCTACATGGCCGCCCTGGTGACGCACGAGGAGTGTCTGCAGTGCCACGTCAAGCACGGCTACAAAGTGGGCGATGTGCGCGGCGGTATCAGCATCACCATTCCCGGCCCCTTCGTGCAGGCGGAGATCGCGCCACAGCGGCAGCAGACCATCGTGCTGCACGGCATCGCGTTTGCGGTGCTGTCGGCGCTCAGCCTCTTGTTCCTCAACCGCCTGCACCGGCACTGGCAGGCGCTGGAGGGCATCGTCGACGCGCGCACCGCCGAGCTGAAGCAGGCCAACGAGGCCTTGCAGCGCATTGCGCTATACGACCAGCTCACCGGTCTGTGCAGCCGCACCCTGTTCGAGGAGCGGCTCCGCCGGGCGCTGCAACGGGCGGAGCGGAGCGGTAGCCTGGTGGCGCTGACCTATGTGGACCTCAACAACTTCAAGCCGATCAACGACACCTACGGGCACCCGGCCGGCGACGTCGTGCTCCGGGCGATGGCGCAGCGGATGCAGGACGCCATCCGCAAGGTGGATACCGTGGCCCGCGTAGGCGGTGACGAGTTCGTCATCATCATGGAAGACCTGGACGACCGCGAGGGCAGCATCCACGGCATCCAGCGCATGTTGACCCACTTGGCGCAGCCCGTGGCGCTGCCGGACGGCACCGCGGTGGCGGTGCGGGCCAGCGCCGGCACCGCCTTCTATCCGACCGACGCGGAGGCCGGCGAAGCCCTGATCGCCGCCGCCGACGCCGCCATGTACCGCGCCAAGCACGAGCAGCACGCCGCCCCCGACAGCAACCGCCACGTCCTGGCCGGCTCCAACGTGGTGACGGTGCCGGTTTAGCGCACCACACCGCGGACAATGTCGCGGACCACGCTGTGCACCGCGTCGAGGATCAGCAGGTCGGCACCGACCACGATGCACTCCCACCCGCTGCGGCAGGCCGGCACCTGCTGCACCAGCGCGTAGGGCGCCTGCTGCTTGGCGATGCCCGGCGGCAGCGGCTTGCCGCGCGCCAGATTCTTGGCGATTCCCGGCGGCAGCGATGAGACGCCCACGGGGTTGGCGATGAAATAGTTCTGGATGACCGTGCGCTCGCCGCTCGTCACCACCACCGAAGACGCGTCCTTGCCGCCCGTCCTGCCTTTCCCCGGCGGACCGCCGCCCTCGTCCTGGACGCCCGCCTCGCCCCCGTGCGGGTTGCCGTGCCCCTTGCCGTGGCCGCCTTTCTCCGCCAGCGCCGGCCCGGCGCCCAATGCCACGGCCAGCACCAGCACCGCGGCGATCCAGGTGTGTCCTGTGTTCCGCACCCCCACCCTCCTCATCCGAACGATCGCACCCGCTGAACGATTTTGAAACAAGGACACCACGAACACCAGAATTTCCGGAGCGGACACGCCGGACAAGAAGGTGTCACGCCGTTTTCGGATCTCCGTGTGCCACGCCGACACCCGCAAGCGCCTGCCGCAGGGCCTCCGCGGTGGCCGTGTCGGCGGGGAAGAACGCCTCGATGGCCAGCTCGGACAGGGTGATGTCGATGGCGGTGCCGAAGACGGTCGTCGTGCTGAAGAAGCTCAGCACGCCGTGCTCGGTGCGCAGCCGCAGTGGCACAACCACGTCGGCATAGGTCTCCGTGCCACCCGAAGCGCCGGCCTGCTCGGGCATGGGGTAGGCCCGCAACTCCTCGTACAGCGCCGAGAGCTCCGGGTCTCCGGTGATCTCCACCTGGCGGAACAGCCGGGCGATCACGTGGTCGCGCCATTGCTTCAGGTTGTCGATACGCGGTGCGACGCCGGACGGGTGCAGACTCAGCCGCAGGACGTTGATCGGCGGCGCCAGAAGCTCGGGCGCCGCCCCGGCCAGCAGCGGTGCCATGGCGCGGTTGGCCGCCACCAGGGTCCAGTGCCGGTCGACGGCCAGCGCCGGATAGGGCTCGTGCCCCGTCAGCACGAGGTCGACCGCCCGGCGCGCCGCCGCCAGCGCCGGATCGTCCAGGCGGTGCTCGGGGTAGACGGGTGCGAAGCCGGCCGCGACCAGCAGTGTGTTGCGGTCGCGCAGCGGGATGTCGAGCCGTTCGGCCAGATGGATCAGCATCGGCCGGCTGGGCTGCGCGCGCCCGGTTTCCATGAAGCTGATGTGCCGCGTGGAGATGTCGGCGTGGCAAGCGAGGTCGAGTTGGCTGAGCCCCCGGCGCTGCCGCCACGCGCGCAGCAGATCCCCCACCGGCCGCGTGTTGTGCGTGTTCATGGGACCGATCATAACCATGCCCCCGCCGCCAACCAATAACCTGCGAGGTAATCGACTAGCCACCCCCGGCCCTGGAATGCTGGCCCCATCGCAACCGATGGAGACTGCCATGACCCTCACCATGAACGCCGCCACGGACGCCTCGACCCTGCTGCGCCGGGTGCTGCATGCCGACGGCATCGTCTGCGCCGCGATGGGAGCCCTGCTGACCCTCGCCGCCGCGCCGCTGGCCGGCCTGCTGGGGCTGCCCGCCCCGTTGCTGCGGGTGGTCGGCATCAGCCTGCTACCCTTGGCGGCCGTGCTGATCTATCTCGCGACGCGTGCCGCCATTCCCCGCCGCGGCGTGTGGGCGGTGATCGCCTACGACGTGCTGTGGGTGGCCGACAGCATCCTGCTCCTGGTCACCGGGTGGGTCGAACCGACGGCCCTCGGGTACGCCTTCGTGATCGGCCAGGCGCTGGTGGTCGCCGGCTTCGCCGAACTGAAGTACGTCGGCCTGCGCCGCGCCCCGTGACCATGACGCGAGCGGCGGCATCGCCCCTGCGGTGCCGCCGTCAGCCCGCCGGGGCGATCACCGGCAGCGTCCACGGCGATAGCGCGATCTCCACCGGAAGCCGCGCGATGACGTCGCCGTCGCCCTGCACCGGCTCCCCTTCCGGCCCGGTGACGATCACGCGCTCGGCCGGGACGATGCGGTAGTCGGGGAAATGCCGCAGCCGGCCCGTCGTTACGCCCCAGATGTAGCGCACCGCGTTCCACCGCCCCGGCCGCGGGAACAGGCAGACGTGCAGGCGGGCGTCCGTCAGGCAGGCCTCGGGCGCGCAGACGAAGCGACCGCCGTAGAAATGCCCGTTGGCGACCACCACCGAGGCCACGTCCCAGCTCTCCTCCCCCACCGTGACGCGGTAGCGCCGCTCGCCCGGCTCGGCGAGACGGGCCAGCGTCTCGACCACGTAGGCACCCTTGCCGACCAAGCGCTTCAACCGCGTCGACACCCGTTCCACCACCCGCGCGTCGAGCCCGGCGCCGGCCATCATGGCAAAGCAGCGCCCGTTCGCCACGCCGAGGTGGACCGGCCGCACGGCCCCCAGCGCCAACACCCCCGCCGTGCCTGCGGGATCGAGCGGCAGATCCAGCTCGTGCGCCAGCACATTGGCGGTCCCCAGCGGCACGATGCCCAGCGGCACGCCAGCCGGCGAAGGGCCGCGGGCCGCCAAGCCGTTGATCGCCTCGTTGATCGTCCCGTCGCCGCCGGCCACCGCCACGGCATCGAAAGCCCCCGGCGTCAGCGCGCGGGTCATCGCCTCGGCATCGCCGCGCCGCCCGGTGGCCCGTACCGTCACCTCGGCGCCGTAGCGCTGCGTCAGCGCCTCGATGACGGCGCGCAGCCGACGGGCGCGCCGTCCCCCCGCCACCGGGTTGTGGATCACCAGGAAGCGGCGGCGCGGCAGCATCTCCGGGTACGGCGGGACGGCCTGGTCGGCGAGTACGACAGTCACGTGCGGCATCCCTCCCTAAACATCTGCAAATATGACGGCGATGTTACGGCAAAAAGTCAGTTATGTTTCAGACAACCAAAATCTACCAGAAGTTATAGCTCCGACATACAAAGTATTGTCAAGTGCACAATTTGCCTGTATACGGACATCCACTTGAAGACACCTTGACCAGGCGACATTGGAGTGGACGCATGGAGGCGGTGGCCGAGGTGACACGGTACCGGAGCATCTGGATCTCGGACGTCCATTTGGGAACGCGCGGCTGCAAGGCGGAGTTCCTGCTGGACTTCCTGAAGCACAACGAGTCGGACCATCTCTACCTCGTTGGCGACATCGTCGACGGCTGGCGCCTGAAGAAGGGCTGGTACTGGCCGCAGCCGCACAACGACGTGGTGCAGAAGGTGCTGCGCCGGGCGCGCAAGGGGGCGAAGGTCATCTACATCCCCGGCAACCACGACGAAGGGGCGCGCAACTTCCTGGGCCTCGCCTTCGGCGGCGTCCAGGTGATGAACGAGGCCATCCACACCACCGCCGACGGCCGGCGCCTGCTGGTCACGCACGGCGACCAGTTCGACGCGGTGGTGAAATACGCCAGATGGCTGGCGCTGATCGGCGACCATGCGTACGTGATGCTTCTGCACATCAACACGGTGTTCAACTGGGCGCGGCGCAAGCTGGGCTTCGGCTATTGGTCGCTCTCCGCCTACCTCAAGCACAAGGCGAAGACCGCGGTGGAGTACATGGGCCAGTACGAGGCCACCCTGGCCGAGGAGGCGCGGCGGCGCGGCGTGGACGGCATCATCTGCGGGCACATCCACCACGCCGAGATGCGCGACATGGAAGGGGTCCTGTATTGCAACGACGGCGACTGGGTCGAATCCTGCACCGCCTTGGTCGAGCACGCCAACGGCGCCCTGGAGATCATCCGCTGGGCAGAGGTCATGGAACGGCGAACCACCGCACCCAAGGCGGCGCGAGTGGCGGCGTGAACATCCTGATCGTCACCGACGCCTGGTACCCGCAGGTCAACGGCGTCGTGCGCACCATCGGCACTGTGCGCGCCGAACTGGAAGCCATGGGCCAGACGGTCGAGGTGATCGGCCCCGACCGCTTCCGCACCGTCCCCATGCCCACCTACCCGGAGATCCGCCTGGCGCTGGGCGCCGGGCGGCGGCTGGCGGCGATGGTCGACGCGCTGAAGCCGGACTGCATCCACATTGCCACCGAGGGGCCGCTGGGCTTTGCGGCGCGACGCTATTGCCTGAAGCGCGGCATGCCCTTCACCACTGCCTACCACACGCGCTTTCCGGAATACGTGCGCGACCGGGCGCCGGTCCCGCTGGCGCTGAGCTACGCCGTGGTGCGCCGCTTCCACCAGCCCTCGTCGGCGGTGATGGTGGCAACCGCGTCCATCGAGCAGGATTTGACGCGGCGCGGCTTCGCCAACATCCGGCGCTGGACGCGCGGCGTCGACACCGAGCTGTTCCGACCGCGCCCCAAGGAGTTCCTGGACCTGCCCCGCCCGGTGTCGCTCTATGTCGGGCGCGTGGCGGTGGAGAAGAACCTGGAGGAGTTCCTCAAGCTCGACCTGCCCGGAAGCAAGGTCGTGGTCGGCGACGGCCCGGCCAAGGACGAGCTCATGGGGAAGTACCCGGACGTGGTCTGGGCTGGCGCCAAGCATGGTGAGGAGCTGGCGCAATACTACGCGGCGGCCGACGTCTTCGTCTTCCCGTCGCGCACCGACACCTTCGGGCTGGTGCTGCTCGAGGCGCTGGCCTCCGGCGTGCCCGTCGCCGCATACCCCGTGCCGGGGCCGCTGGACGTGGTGGACGGCTCGGGCGCCGGCTGCCTGGACGACGACCTGAAGCGCGCCGTGGAAGGCGCCCTGCGCATCCCGCCCGAGCACTGCCGCGCCTACGCCCTGAACTTCTCCTGGCGCCGCTCGGCCGAACAGTTCCTGGCGAACCTGCGGCCGTTCACGTGAGATCGTCGGCTGGCGGAAGCGTGCTGATGGAAAACACGAAGATCAAAAGATCAGAAGATCAAAAGGGCGTAGCCGTCAGCACGCAACGCGCCTGATGCCCTGCTTGATAAGCGGCACATTGAAGTTGATCAGAAGGCCGAGGCGCTTCTTCATCAGCTTCAAATACGTATAGAGTTGCACCTCATGCAGCGGAAGCAGCGCCTCGACCGCCTTCAGCTCCACGATCACCGCATCTTCGACCAGAAGGTCGAGACGGAAGCCAAGTTCGATGTGGTGATCCCGGTAGGTCACGGGCACCGGCTTCTGTCGCTCGCATACCAGTCCGCGCGACCAAAGTTCGTGGACCAGGCATTCCTCGTACACGGATTCAAGAAGACCCGGCCCGAATGTCCGATGGACCTGTAACGCGCCATCGACGACCTGTCGGGCAACCTCCTCGATCTCAGCGCTTATAGGTGCAACCGATAAGCCCACCATCACGCTCATACCTTCTGATCTTTTGATCTTCTGATCTTCGTGTTTTTCATCGGCACCCCTCCCGCCAGCCGACACTCACCCCCATCACGACACCCCGCCCGGCGCCACGACCGTCCGCTCCGCCGGCAACGCGACGAACACCCGCGTTCCCTTCTCCGGCGTACTCTCCAGCGTGAGGGTGCCGCCGTGCAGTTCGGTGAACTGGCGGGCCAGCGGCAGGCCGAGGCCGGTGCCGTCAGTGTTGCGGTGCAGGACGCTCTCGACCCGGCCGAACGGCGCGAAAACCGTCTCCAGATCTTCCGGGGCGATACCGATGCCGGTGTCCGCCACCGCCAGCGTCACCCCGCCGTCCGCCCGCCGCTGCGCCGTCACCGTCACGGATCCGCCGGCCGGTGTGAATTTGACGGCGTTGGAGAGCAGGTTCAGCATCACCTGCCGCAGCCGGCGGTAGTCGCCGCAGACCGAGGTCACGTCGTCCGCGACATCCACCACCAGCCGCACGCCGTTGCCCTCGGCGCGCCGGCGCACGAGGTCGGCGCTCTCCTCGACGAGATCGCGGACCTCCACCTCGGTCTCATGCAGGTCGATGGTGCCGGCCTCGACCTTCGCCATGTCCAGCACCTCGTCGATCAGCTCCAGAAGGTAGGATCCGGCGCGGTGGATGTGGTCGAGGTAGCCGACGCAGCGCGTCGAGCATCTCGTGCCCAGCAGCCCGTCGCGCATGCCCTCGGAATAGCCGATGACGCTGTTCAGAGGCGTGCGCAGCTCGTGGCTCATGTGGGCGAGGAAGCGCGACTTGGCGACGTTCGCCTCCTCCGCCTGCTCCTTGGCGATGCGCAGCGCCTCGCCGGCCTGCGCGAGGGCACGGGTGCGCTCCTGCACCTTGCCCTCGAGGGTCTGGTTGAGGGCGCGCAGGTCCTCCTCCGCGCGCTTGCGCGCGGTGACGTCGCGCATGGCGCTGAGCACCGCCGGTCGGCCGTCGAAGCCGATCAGCGCGCCCGACACCTCCACGACCAGAAGATTGCCCCGCAGCGTCCGGTAGAGCTGTTCCATGATCGGGCTGCCGCCGATCCGGTGCACCGTGGCGATGCGGCCCTGCACGGTCTCGTGGTACGTCGGGTCGATCAGGTCCAGGATCCGCCGGCCCATGAGGTCTGTCGACGTTGCCGCCTCCAGCAGTTGCCCCGCCTCGGCGTTGGCGTAGACGATGATGCCGTCACGGTGGATCAGGATGGCGACCGGGACGGTCTCGACCACCTTGCGGAAGCGCTGCTCGCTCTCCATGGCGGCCCGGCGGCTGCTCTGCAGGTGGTCGGCGTACCAGGCCGCGCCAAACAGGGCCACGGCGCACAGCGCCAGGAACACCGCCCCCAACACGCGGAACGGCCCCGACTCCGCAGCATCGGCACTCCAGCCGGCGCGCGGGACCGCCGCGATGCTCCACCGCCCGCCGGGGAAGAAGACATCCATCCGCACCGGATCCAGGTCGAACAGCTCCGGCCGGCCGAAGAACACCCGCCCGCGGCCCTGCGGGCCGTCGCTGTCGCGGATCGCCACCTCGATGTGGTAGGGGACGTGGCCCAGGCCGGCCTTGAAGAACAGCTCGGGCGCGTCCAGCGCGAGGCTGACGAGGCCGACGAACCGGTCGTCGCCGTCGCCGCCGAGGTGGACCGGGGTCCGGCTGATGATCCCCAGGCCGCCCTGGACCAGTTCCAACGGACCGACGACAATCTCCTTGCGCACCTCGATGACGCGGCGCACCCCGTCCCACTGGGCAGGGATCTGGCGGTAATCGATGCCGATGATGCTCTTGTCCGGGAAGGCGTAGCGGATGACGGTGCCGCTCGCCACCGCGATGTTGCGGATCTCGTCATGGCCGACGATGAGCTGCCGGGCGAGCTGGTCGAAAGTGTCGACGTCCACCGCATTGCGGGTGCGCAGCAGCAGCACGAAGCTCTGCGCCGTCAGCAGCGATTCGTTGAGCTGGCCCTCCAGGCGCGACCGGATGCGGCCGAGGTCGTGCAGCACTTCGTTGCGGGCCGCTTCCTCGTGCAGTCGCCGCTCCACCCGTTCGGTGAACAGGAACGCGGCGGCCGCAGCCGATACGAGGACGGCGGCAACGGCATACGTCACGAGCCTGCGGACCATCCACCCTCCATTGCCCGGTTCGGTTCCGGCAGAGCCTACCATTTCGTGTAGCCGGCGGAATGTGATTTCCACGGCATTTCCGGGCGTGCATCCCGACGCTTCGATTCCCGGCAGCGCTCGTGCTAAGGTGCGGCCGCCGCGCGGACCTCCGCGACGGCGGTGCTTCCGTTCTCGTCCGTATTCCGCATGCTTCAAACCCTTTACCGCGGCCTGACCTACATCGGCGGGCCGGCGGTGCGCCTCTACCTCGACCGCCGCCTCTCCGCCGGCAAGGAAGACCCGTTGCGCCAGGGCGAGCGGCTGGGCCATGCCGCGCACCCGCGCCCGGCCGGACCGCTGGTGTGGTTCCACGCCGCCAGCGTCGGCGAAGCCAATTCGGTGCTGGTGCTGGTCAACCGGCTGCTGGACGAGTCGCCCGATGCCACCGTGCTGCTCACCACCGGCACCGTCAGCTCGGCCGAGCTGATGAGCCGCCGCCTCCCCCGCCGCGCCATCCACCAGTACGTGCCCGTCGACCTGCCGGACGCCGTCACCCGCTTCCTCGATCACTGGCGGCCCGATCTGGTGCTGTGGATCGAATCCGAGATCTGGCCGAACCTGCTGGCCGAGGTGCGCCGGCGCGGCATCCCGGCGGCGCTGGTGAACGCCCGCATGTCGGCGCGTTCCTTCGCCCGCTGGCGCTACGCGTCGGGTCTGGTGCGCGAGCTTCTGGCGACGTTCCGCGTCACGCTGGCGCAGACCGACGGCGACGCGGACCGCCTGCGGGAGCTGGGCGCGGCCTCGGTGGCCTGCGTCGGCAATCTGAAGTTCTCGGCCGAGCCGCCGCCGGCCGATCCGGCGCAGATGGCGGCGTTGCGCGAGGCGTGCGCGGGGCGTCCGGTGTGGCTGCTGGCCAGCGGACACCCCGGCGAGGACGAGATCGCCGCATCCGTGCACGAGGCGCTGGTGCGGCGCCTGCCCGAGCTACTGACCATCGTGGCGCCCCGCCACCCGCACCGCGGCCCGGCCATCGCCGAGTTGATGCGGGGACGCGGCCTCAGCGTCGCCCGCCGCGGGGAAGGCGCGCTGCCGGACGACGGGCACGCGGTTTACGTCGCCGACACCATGGGCGAGCTGGGCGTGCTGTATCGCCAGGCGCCGGTGGTGTGCATGGGTGGCTCCTTCGTCCGGCACGGCGGGCAGAACCCCGTGGAGCCGGCACAGCTCGGCTGCGCGGTGGTGTACGGCCCGCACATGTGGAACTTCGCCGAGATCACCCACCAGCTCGAAGCGGCGGGCGGCGCGCTCAGCGTGCCCGACCCGGACGCGCTGATCGGGACGGTCGGCCGCCTGCTCACCGACGCGCCGGCCCGCGCCACGGTGATCGAGGCCGCCATGCTCGTCACCGAGCACAACCGCCGCGTCGTCGACCGGGCGCTGGAGGCGCTGGCCCCTCTGCTCACGCAGGCGGGCGTGCGGCCCCGGGCATGATGGTGACCACATGAAGACCCCCGGCTTCTGGTACCGCCCGGCCGGGCCGCTGGCTTGGCTGCTCGCTCCGCTCGGCAGCCTCTACGGGCTGAGCGTGCGGCGGCGATTCGCCACCGCGGTGCCGCAGCGCGCCGGCGTGCCGGTGATGTGCGTCGGCAACCTGGTGGCCGGCGGCGCCGGCAAGACGCCGGTCGCCATCGCCGTGGCCGAGGCGCTGGCAGGACGCGGGCGGGTGGCGCATTTCCTCACCCGCGGCCATGGCGGCGCTCTGCGCGGGCCAGTCGCCGTCGATCCCGCCCGGCACACCGCAACGGATGTCGGCGACGAAGCCCTGTTGCTGGCCGCCCATGCGCCGACCTGGGTGGCGCGCGACCGCGTGGCCGGAGCGCGGGCCGCGGCAGCGGCCGGGGCGCAGGCCGTGGTCATGGACGACGGCTTCCAGAACCCGCATCTCACCAAGAACCTGTCGCTCGTCGTCGTCGACGGGACTGCCGGATTCGGCAACGGCTTCCAGGTGCCCGCCGGGCCCCTGCGCGAACCGGTGGCGCGCGGCCTCGCCCGCGCCGACGCCGTGGTGGTGATGGGCGAGGACCGCGCCGGCATCGCCGCCCGCGTGGCGCCGACACCGGTGCTGCACGCGCGGCTGGAACCCGCCGACACCGATCTGTCCGGCAAGCGCGTCCTGGCCTTCGCCGGTATCGGCCGGCCGGAGAAGTTCTTCGCGACCCTGCGCGGCCTGGGGGCGGATGTGGTGGAGACCGCCGCCTTCGCCGACCACCATCCCTACACCGAGGGCGAGGTCCGGCACCTGCTGGAACGGGCGGACGCCGCCGGGGCGCTCGCCGTGACCACCGCCAAGGACGCCGTCCGCCTGCCGCCCGCCCTGCGGGAGCGGGTGCGCACGCTGCCGGTGCGCGCCGTCTGGGCCGATGGGGGCGCGCTGGAGGCATTGCTCGACCGCCTGTTCATCGAGGGAGGAGGTACACGTGGCGAAGCCGCGTAGCCCGTTTGCACGGTGGCTGACCCGCCGCGTCGTCCATCCGCTGGAAGCGGCCCTGGTCTGGTTCTCCAGCGCGGCCTTCCGCGCCCTGCCGGTGGACAAGGCGTCGGATCTGGGCGGCTGGATCGGCCGCACGCTCGGGCCGCGGCTGCCGGGGTCTAAGATCGCGCGCCGCAACCTGACGCGCGCCTTCCCGGAGAAGTCCGCAGCCGACATCGAGTCGATCCTCACCGCCATGTGGGACAATCTCGGCCGCACCATCGCCGAGTACCCGCACCTGGACACGGTGGGCGACATCGGCCCCGGCGGCCGCTCCGAGCTGGTCGGCGGCGAGCACATCGACCTCTTACGCGACGACGGCGTGGGCGGCATCCTGGTGTCCGGCCACATCGCCAACTGGGAGGTGCCGTCGGTCTGCGTCCGCAAGCGGGGCGTGGAGCTGGCGCTGGTCTACCGCGCGCCCAACAACCCGATGGTCGACACCATGTTGACCGGCCTGCGGGAGGCGGCGACGTCCACCCACATTCCCAAGGGACCGCAGGGGGCGCGCAGCCTGATCCGTATCCTCGCCCACGGCGGACATGTCGGCATGCTGGTCGACCAGAAGATGAACGACGGCATTCCGGTCCGCTTCTTCGGCCGCGACGCCATGACAGCGCCCGCCGCCGCTCAACTGGCGCTGCGCTTCGGCATCCCCATCGTACCGGTCCGCGGCGAGCGGCTGGAAGGGGCGCGCTTCCGCATCACCGTCTTCCCACCCGTGGAGCCGCCCGCCACCGGCGACCGCAACGCCGACATCCGCATCGTTATGGAGCGGCTGAACGGCATGCTGGAGTCCTGGGTGCGCGAGCGGCCGGAGCAGTGGCTGTGGGTGCACCGGCGCTGGCCGGACTAAGTGACTTTGCCCCCTCCCCGGCCCTCCCCCTCTTCGAGGTGGAGGGTGCCTCTATCCCCTCCACCGCAAAGCGGGGGAGGGTTAGGGAGGGGGCAGGAGCCGGCATTGCGTCCCTGCATCCAAAGCGCATGTGCATGTCCGCCCAACAAACTATAGTCTCATCGTCTATCGCCTTCTGGATGCCCGCCATGCCGCTCGATCCGCACCTGCTGCAACTCTACCTCGTGGCTGCCACCGTGCTGGTGCTGGCGCCGGGTCCCGACTCGCTGCTCGTGCTCTCACGCGGCCTGACCGAGGGACGGCGCGCCGGCTTCGTGGCGACCGCCGGGATCACGCTGGGCAACGTGGTGCAGGCGCTGCTGGCCGCAGTCGGCGTGTCGGCACTGATCGCCGCGTCGCCGACGCTGTTCGACATCCTACGCTACGCCGGTGCGGCCTATCTGGCGTGGATCGGCGGCCGGGCGCTGTGGAGCGTGGTGGAGGCGCGCCGCACCGGCGGCGCGGAGCTGAAGCCGCCGGCGCCCGCCCCCGCGCACCATGTGTTCGTCAACGCGCTGCTGACCAACCTGCTGAACCCGAAGATCATCCTGTTCTACCTGGCCTTCGTGCCGCAGTTCGTGGCGCCGGAGCGCGGCATGGTGGGGGTGCAGATCTTCCTGCTCGGCCTGATCCTGGGCGGCATGGGCTGCGTATACCTCGCCGGCGTGGCGGCGCTGAGCGCCGGGGCGGCGCGCGTGTTCCTTACCAGCCGCTTCATGCGCACCGCGCTGGACGGCGTCGCGGGCGTGCTTTTCCTGGGATTTGCGCTGCGTCTTCTGCTGACGGAACGCCGCTTCGCCTGAACCGTTAAAAACCCGAGCATGGCAGTGGACGGACGGCAATCGGGGTGTCATAGTGCGCGCCGTTCGAAGGCCCCCCTTTAGGGCGTAGGCCTCTCCCTTTTCACGACGACCCGATCACGACGACGATGAGCGAAAAGATCTCCCTCATTACCTGGATGGCCAACGTCCAGATCCGGTTCTTGACGTGGCGCCGTGGCGAGGTGGTCGGCACCGACCGTTTCGGCAACACGTACTATCGGGACAAGAACGCCCGCCGCGGCAAGCGCGAGCGCCGCTGGGTGATCTACAACGGTGAGCCGGAAGCGTCCAAGGTGCCGCCGGAGTGGCATTCCTGGCTGCACCACTCGGCCAAGGAGCCGCTGCCCGAAGGGCAGAGCCCCTACCACAGGCCGTGGCAGAAGGAATGGAAGACCAACCCGTCCGGCTCGGCGCAGGCCTATCGTCCGCCGGGGCACGCGCTGAAGGGCGGCCAGCGGGTGCCTGCGACCGGCGACTACGAGCCCTGGACGCCGAAGTAAGCCGCCGGCCGAGTTAGGAATCATCCATGCGCCGGAATGTCATCGAGACCGTGCTGGGCGGCGTCGTGCTCGTCGTCGCCGCCTTCTTCCTGGTCTTCGCCTACCGCAGCGCGGACCTGCGCACGGTCCAGGGTTACGCGGTGACCGCCAACTTCTCCAGCATCAGCGGGCTGGCGGCGGGGGCCGACGTGCGCATCAGCGGCGTCAAGGTCGGCTCGGTGGAGCAGCTGACGCTCGACCCCAAGACGTTCCAGGCCGTCGTCCACATGCAGATCGACAACACGGTCAAGCTGCCCCAGGACACCGCCGCCATAGTGGCGAGCGAGAGCCTGCTGGGCGGCAAGTTCATGTCGCTTGAGCCGGGCGGCGACGAGCAGATGATCGCCCCGGGCGGCCGCATCGAATACACGCAGAGCACTCCCGGCATCGAGCAGCTCCTGGGTCAGGTCATCTTCAGCCTGCAGAACATGAACAAGGGCGAGCAGCCCAAAGACCAGCCCAACGGTCCCGACACCAAGATGTGAGGGGCTTCGCCCGTATCCAGGTTTCCAAGGGCTGCGCGCGAGCGCAGCCCTTTGTTTTTTGGCGGAACGCGCGGCGGCGCCAAACCCGCCTGACCGGAACCTTCACCATCGGCGCTGCGGCGGGCGCGATGATCGGCGGCCCGGTGGGAGCGGTGGTCGGTGCCGGCGTCGGTGCGGCCGGCGGTGCCGGCGCGCAGAAGCTGGAAGAGCGCCGCGCCAAATGGTCCGACGCAGGCCTGACCGGCGGCACGTCCAATTGGACGCGCGTCCAGCTTCCGCTATAAAGGCGCGGACGGTTCCCCGCCCTTTGGGAGCGAATGGACGTGACGATGTCCCCTGGTTTGCGCGCGGCCGCGGCGGTCGCGCTCCTGATGCTGTCGGGCACGGCAGCGGCTGCCCCGGTCCCCGACCAGATGGTGGACCGGCCGGCCGTCCGTGTTCAGAGCCTCGACAAGGTCACGGCGCGGGTCTCGACCTTCGACATCGCCGTGGGCGACACGAAGGAATTCGGCAACCTGCGCATCACACTGCGCGCCTGCAAGGAGAACCCGCCGATCGAACCGCCGGAGTCGGCCGCCTTCCTCGAGGTGGTCGAGATCAAGCAGGATTTGAACGCGCAGAACGTCTTCTCCGGCTGGATGTTCGCCTCCAGCCCGGCGCTGTCGGCGATGGAGCACCCGATCTACGACCTCTGGGTGCTGTCCTGCGTGGCGAAATAGGTCAAGACTCCAGCAGCGCCGCCATCGCCTGCTCCTGAGGCACGCCCGCGAACTCCCCGTACCTGGTCAACGCCTGCGCCAGACGGCGGCGGTATTCGGTGCGCGGGATCTCGACGGCGCCGAATCGGCTCAGGTGCTCGGTCACGAACTGCGTGTCCAGCAGCGTGAAGCCGCCGGCCCGCAGACGCGCCACCAGGTGCACCAGCGCCACCTTGCTGGCGTTGGTCTCGCGGCTGAACATGCTCTCGCCGAAGAAGGCCGCGCCCAGCGACACGCCGTACAACCCGCCGACCAGCCTCCCCTCGCGCCACGTCTCGACCGAATGCGCGAATCCCTGCTCGTGCAGTTCGGTGTAGAGCCGGATGATGTCGGCGTTGATCCAGGTCTTCGGCCGCTCCGCCGTGGGCTGGGCACACGCCTCGATGACGGCGCGGAAGGCGCTGTCGAAGCGTATCTCGAAGGGAGCGGTACGCAGCGTGCGCTTCAAGCGCTTGGGCACGTGGAACCCGTCCAGCGGCAGGATGCCCCGCTGCTCCGGGTCGAACCAGTAGAGATCCCGCGAATCCGCGCTCTCCGCCATCGGAAAGATGCCGGCGGCGTACGCCCGCAGCAGAAGCTGTGCGTTCAGCTCGATCATTCTTCCAGTATAACGGCTCGCGGCCGACCCGTCGAAAGCCCGTATGTTGAACTCCGGGCGCGGCGGCGTGACACGGTCCAAGCGCCATCGCGCTATGGTATTCAACTATGACGGGCCGACCTTTCCATGGAGACGATGATGCGGATCCCCTTCGCCGCCTTTGCGATGCTGGCGGTTGCGACCCTCCTGCACCCCGGTCATGCAGCAGCGCAACGGAAGGCGGAGCCCGGCGCCTTCGACTATTACCTGCTGAGCCTGTCCTGGTCGCCGGCCTTCTGCGCGCGCGAGGACCGTGCCGGCGGCTCCGAGCAGTGCGGCGCAGACAAGCGGTTCGGCTGGGTCGTGCACGGCCTGTGGCCGCAGTTCGCCGACGGCGGTTACCCGCGCGCCTGCGCGCCGGGGCGCTCGGTGCCCAAGGCGGTGGTGGACGAGACCATCGGCATGATGCCGGACGTCGGTCTGATCCTGCATGAATGGCGCACGCACGGCACCTGCAGCGGCCTCTCCCCGGCCGACTATTTCGCGACGCTGCGCGCCGCCGCTGCCAAGGTGATGGTGCCGCCCGCCCTGTCCGCACCCAAGGACGGCCTGTCGGTGCCGGCCTCCAAGGTCGAGGCCCAGTTCGTCGAGGCCAACCCCGGCCTGACGCCCGACATGATCGCCGTGGTCTGCCAGCGCCGCACGGTCAGCGAGGTGCGCGTCTGCCTGGACAAGACCCTGACCCCGCGCGCCTGCGGCAAGGGCATCGAGGATCGCTGCGGGAAGAATGGGGTGTTGAAATAAGGCAATTCAAGCCCTCCCCCGCCTCCGGCGGGGGAGGGTTGGGTGGGGGCAAGGTCATCCCGAGGATCCAGGACCCATGGGACGTATCCCCGACAGTACCCTGGAGAAGGCCCGCACGCTCCGTCACGACCCAACGCCGGCCGAGCGGGCGCTCTGGCGCCTGCTGCGCGGCCGTCAGGTCGGTGACTGGAAGTTTCGCCGGCAGCACCCGGTGCCGCCATATGTGCTGGATTTCGCCTGCCTGGAAGCGCGCGTCGCCGTCGAATGCGACGGGGAACAGCATGCGGAACGAGTCGTGCGGGACGGCCAGCGGGCCGAATACTTGACGGCGCAAGGCTGGCGCGTGCTGCGCTTCTGGAATCACGAAGTGCTGGAAAATCCGGTGGGTGTTGCCGAGACGATCTTGGCGTCTCTGCCGGCCCGCTAGACCTTGCCCCCACCCTCCCCGCTTCGCGGGGTCCCTCCCTCCCCCGCCGGAGGCGGGGGAGGGCATGGGTTGTTAATCTCCGGTTGCTACTTCTTCATTCCCATCAGCTGTTCCAGCCAATGGATGTCGTAAGCGCCGTTGATGAAGTCCGGTTGGGCGATGATGCGCTGGTGCAGCGGCAGCGTCGTGTCGATACCGCCGATCACGTACTCCTCGATGGCGCGGCGCAGGCGCATCAGGCACTCGTTGCGGGTCGTGCCGTGCACCACCAGCTTCGAGATCAGGCTGTCGTAATGCGGCGGCACCCGGTAGCCGTCGTACAGCGCCGAGTCGACCCGCACGCCGAGCCCGCCCGGCGCGTGGTAGCCGCCGATCTTGCCGGGCGACGGGGCAAAGGTCTCCGGGTTCTCGGCGTTGACGCGGCACTCGATGGCGTGGCCATGGAAGCGGATGTCCGCCTGGGTGTAGCCCAGGGGCGCACCGGTCGCGACACGGATCTGCTCGCGCACCAGGTCGATGCCGGTGATCATTTCGCTGATCGTGTGCTCGACCTGCAGGCGGGTGTTCATCTCGATGAAGTAGAACTGCCCGTCCTCGAACAGGAACTCCATGGTGCCCACACCGCGGTAGCCGAAGCCGCGCGTGGTGCGCGCCGCCAGCTCGCCGATGAAGTCGCGCTGGGCAGCGTTCAGCGCCGGCGACGGCGCCTCCTCGATGACCTTCTGGTGGCGGCGCTGCACCGAGCAGTCGCGCTCGCCGAAATGCACCACGTTGCCGTGCAGGTCAGCCAGCAGCTGGATCTCGATGTGGCGGGGCCGACCGAGGTACTTCTCGATGTAGACCTCGTCGTTGCCGAAGGCGGCGCGCGCCTCGCCGCGGGCGAGCTGGTAGGCCTCGCGGAGTTGCTCGGGGTTGCGGGCGACCTTCATGCCCTTGCCGCCGCCGCCGGCCGCCGCCTTGATCAGGACGGGATAACCGATGTCGCGGGCGATCTTCTCGGCTTCCTCCAGCGTCGGCACCGGGCCGTCCGAGCCCGGCACCACCGGCAGGCCCAGGTCGCTCACCGTCTTCTTGGCCGTGACCTTGTCGCCCATGATGCGGATGTGATCGGCCGTCGGGCCGATGAAGGTGAAGCCGTGCTCCTCCACCATCTCGGCGAACTGGGCGTTCTCCGACATGAAGCCGATGCCGGGATGGATGGCATCCGCACCGGTGATCGTCGCCGCCGACAGGATCGCCGGGATGTTGAGATAGCTCTCGCGCGCCGACGCGGGGCCGATGCACACGCTCTCGTCGGCGAGGCGCACGTGCATGGCATCGGCGTCGGCGGTGGAGTGCACCGCAACGGTCTGGATGCCCATCTCACGGCACGCGCGGTGAATGCGCAGCGCGATCTCGCCGCGGTTGGCAATCAGGACCTTTTCGAACATCGCCAAGGGACCGGCCCTTCCCTTACTCGATGACCATGAGGACTTCGCCGAACTCCACCGGCTGGGCGTCGGCGACCAGGATCTCCGACACCGTGCCGCCGCGCGGCGCCTTGATGGGGTTCATGACCTTCATCGCCTCGATGATGAGGATCGTCTGCCCGGCCTTCACCGTGTCGCCCACCTTGACGAACGGAGCGGCACCGGGTTCCGGCGACGCATAGGCGGTGCCGACCATCGGCGAGGTGACGGCGCCGGGGTGCGCCGCACCCGTGGTGGGAGCGGCCGCGACTGAAGCCGAACCCGTCGGGACCGGAGCCGCCGCCGGGACGGCCGCGTGCACCACGTGCGCCGCGGCGGGAGCGCTGCGCGTGATGCGCAGTCGCTTGTCGCCCTCGGCGAACTCGATCTCGTTCAGGCCGGTCTCGCGCAGCAGATCCGCAATCTTGCGGATGAGGTCGCCGTCGATGTCGAAGGTCGCCATAGTTCCTTAAAGTCCCGTGCTTTTCAGTCGCGGTCGAGGATGTTCAGCATGGCGTCGAGCGCCAGTAGGTATCCTTGCGGCCCGAAGCCGCAGATCATGCCCTTCGCCACCCCGGAGATGTACGAGTGGTGGCGGAAGGGCTCCCGCTTGAAGATGTTGGAGAGATGCACCTCGATCACCGGCAGTTCCGCCAGGATCAGCGCGTCCATGATGGCGACCGAGGTGTGCGTGTAGGCGCCGGCATTGATGATGATGCCGTCGTTCTGGGTGCGCGCCTGCTGGATCCAGGAGACGAGTTCGCCCTCGTGGTTCGACTGCCGGAAGTCGATGGCCAGGCCGAGCTGGTCGGCCCGCTCCTGGCAGGCGGATTCCAGGTCGGCGAGCGTCATCGAGCCGTAGATGTGCGGTTCGCGCACACCCAGCATGTTCAGATTGGGTCCGTTCAGAATAAGGACCGACGCGTCGATCGCCACGGGACCGCGTCCCTTCTCCAAGTCCAAGACGCGCGTTTATAGCACGCTACGCCGATAGGGCAATGGCGGCATATGTACGAATGCGCCCGGCCCGACGTCAGTCCCCCGCCTCCGCCGCGGCGGGCTGCGGCTGCGTGTTGCGGCTCCCGAGGCTCCGCCTGTGCTCGCCCATGGCCGTACGGATGGCGGCCAGCCGCCGTTTGGCGCCTCGCCCCCAACCGGCGACGCCCGAGCCGAAGGCGGAGCGGGGAAGGCGCGTGCTCTTGAGGAAGGCCCGGCGCAGGTCCAGGTCGGCCTCGCCCATGCGCTCGGGAAGACCGGACGCCAGCCGGTTCGCCGCCCAGCGGCGCACCCAGAGATGCCCGGCCAGCCACAGCCCGCCCACACCGGCCAGCAGCGCCAGCAGGCGCAACGGCAGTCCGCCGAGCCGCGCCGGCCGCCACTCGAGCAGCCAGCCGGCGAAGGCCGGCAGGTTCTCCACCCCGCCGAGGAACACCGCACCGCCGAGCACCAGCCCCAGCAGCGCCAGCCACACGGCACCACCGGAGCGCACGCTGCGCCGCCAGCGGGCGAGCGCCGCCTCCAGGTAGGGGATCAGCTCGCTTTCCAGCTCTTCGGCCAGGGTGTCGAGCAGAGCGACGACTCGGCCGCCATGCTCCACCCCGAGCGCCGCCATGCGGGCATCGATCCCGGCGACATCGGCGTCCGAGCGGACCGTGAGGACCTTGCGCGCATCCGATACGGGCGGCTCGACACCGGGAAACGCCAGCACGACGTCGGACCGCTCGGCGACGTGTTCGGCCGCCTGCGGGGCCTCTTCGGCAACGTCCACGAGGATCCGGCCGCGCAGGCGCTCGCTGCCCGACGCCTCCACCCGGCAGGCCTCGCCGAGGTCGAAGGGGATTCGCGGATCGCCGTCCGATGCCTCGCTCCCGTAGCACAGCACGGTGACGGCGCCAGCCGCCGTCCGCGCGGCGGCGTCCCGGTAGCCGTCGAGGAAGGCGGTCTTGTCCGGCGAGGTGCTGCCGAGCACGGCGATCACCGGCCACCAGGGAATGCGCGTCGCCAGCGAATCGTCCCGCCCCAGCAGACCCAGCCGGTGCAGCAGGCGGTCGAAATCGCGGTAGGTGCCGAGCACCGGCAGCAGGTCCGGGGCCTCCGCCTGCAGGTGCACCTCGAGGGTGGAAAGCCGCTGCCCGAGTGCCTGCCTCTGTGTCATGCCGCCGAAGGTTCCCGTCCGGTGTGCCAAGCGTGCAGTCATGTAGCACGGACTCGGGTGAACACAGATATTTTCAATAAGGTTATCCTGCCATCATCCGCGTCCATCGATCGGCAGAACACGCGTATCGGAGAACGCCCTCTTGGCCGCCCACGACCATCATCACCACGGCCACCACCATGCCCACGCGCACCCGACCGCCGACAGCGAGCGGCGGCTGTTCCTGGTCATGCTGCTCACCGCCACGTTCATGGTGGCGGAGGTGGTGGGCGGGCTGGTGTCCGGATCGCTGGCGCTGGTGGCGGACGCCGGGCACATGCTGGGCGACGTGCTGTCGCTGTTCCTGGCGTGGCTGGCCTTCCGCGTCGGCCGGCGGCCGTCCGACGCACGGCGCAGCTTCGGCTACCACCGGCTCCAGGTGTTGGCCGCCTTCGTCAACGGGCTGACGCTGGTCGCGATCTGCGTCTGGATCGTGGTGGAGGCGGCGCGGCGCCTCGCCGATCCCGAACCGGTGATGGGCGGCGTGATGCTCGGCGTGGCGGCGCTGGGCCTGCTGGGGAACCTCATCGGCTTCCTGGTCCTGCACCGCGGCGACCGCGAGAACCTGAACGTCCGGGGCGCGCTGCTGCACGTGGTGGGCGACCTGCTGGGCTCGGTCGCGGCCATGGCGGCGGCGGGGGTCATCCTGATCACCGGCTGGACGCCCATCGACCCGATCCTGTCGGTGCTGGTGGCGCTGCTGATCCTGCGCGGCGCCTGGGACGTGGTGCGCCGCTCGGCGCACATCCTGGTGGAGGGCACGCCGACCGGCCTGGACATGGACGAGCTGCGCGCCACCCTGCACGCCGCGGTGCCGGAGGTGCGCGATATCCACCACGTGCACGTCTGGTCGCTCACGGCCGAGCGGACGCTGCTCACCATGCACGCGGTGATCGAGCCGGGGACCGACCCCGATGCGGTCCTGGCGGCGCTGAACGGCACGCTGCGCAGCCGCTACGGCATCGGCCATGCCACCGTGCAGATCGAGACCGGCCCCTGCCCCGACCGGCCGGGGTGATTACGCCCCGGCGCGCTCGTCGGCCATGTCGTAGACGTCGGGGTGCAGGCGGACGGTGCCGTCGGGCCGTACGGTCGCAGTCCAGTAGACGAAGCGCACCGGCAGCGTGCGCACCTTGATCCATAGCGGCTCGCCCTTCAGCAGCATCTCGTCGATCTTCAGCGGCGTGATGCCGACGTCGGCCAGCAGCAGCTCGGCCAACCCGCGCGCGTCCTGGAGGCGCACGCAGCCCGAGCTGATGGTGCGGATGTCGCGGTCGAACAGCTTCGGCTCGTTGGTGCCGTGCAGGTAGATGTTGCGGCGGTTGGTCAGGTTGAAGCGAAACCGCCCCAGCGCGTTCCAGTCGCCCGGCAGCTGCACGATGCGCACACGGCCCGGCGACACGTGCCTCCAGTCCACCAGCTCCGGCATCACCGGCTCGCCGTCCAGGTAGACGATCGCGTTCTCGATGCCCGGCGTGCCGTGCTCGCGCAGGTTCGGCATCTTGTCCTGCCTGAGCACGGTGGGCGGCACCGTCCAGGTCGGGTTGACGATGATGTGCGTGATGCGGTCTTCCAGCAGCGGCGTCTCGCGCGACGGCCGGCCGACGATCGAGCGCATGGCCAGCTCTATGGCCCCGTTGCGCACCAGGGTGGCCTCCTGGCTCGGCAGGTTGACGAACAGCACCGATTCGGGCACCACCGCACGGAAGGTCCGCATGGCGGCGGCACTCTGGCGCATCAGGCGCGCCGCCTCCAGGGGCGTGCGGTCGAGCGCCAGCCGGGTGCCGCCGCCGACCAGCCCGTCGACGCGCAGCCCCTGCGACATCTGGAAGGCGCGCACGCCGCCGTCGATGGCGTCGTCGAACACCGGGCTGCGCTGGTCGGGCGGCAGGAAGCCCAATTCGATCAGCCGCTGGGCCAGCCGCTCGACCCGCTCGCCGTCCTGGCCCCTCTTCAGCAGTGCGCCGGAGCCGATCCGGGTAGCGGGCTGCGGCGGCTGCGCCTCCAGCTCGGCGGCCTTTTCGTCCAGGCGGTCGGCCCAGGCGGCCAGCGTATCGTGGAACGCCTCCGCGTTGGCGGGCGCGACGCACGCCAGGAAGAGGGCCGCCAGCAGCAGTGCCGCCCGCACCCGCATCCCGGAAAAGATCGTCATTGCCGTCATGCCCACACCCTCGTTCGCCGTGCTGCTACGGCCCTTCACCTACCATCATATACCCATCATATACGTCTGCGGCGTTTGGTGCGATCTGACGCGCGTCAAATCAGATTTTCGAAATCGTTGCTTCAACCGACGCGACGTCTGGCCTATGCCCTCCGGTCGAAATCGTGAAAATAGGGTTGATTTACGCCTATACCTTCGCCTATACGGATAGGTGCATAGGATGAGCCCATTCTTTTCGTGGTATTCCGTTTCGGAATCGATGTAACGCGGGTGCCGGACACCCGGACCGTTCCTTCACTTCGAAGTCTTCCTTCGCCGAGCCGTTGATGAGGGTGAGCATGCGTTTCGGAGACGAGGATGAATCCGGCCCGGCGGTCGGGCGTCGCGGGTTTCTCACCTTTGGCTTGGCCGCGCTGGCGGCAGTGGCGCTTCCCCCGGCTCTCCTGTCTCCCTCTTCGGCCGAAGCGGCCCCCCTGCTCGGCGCTTCGGTACGGCGGCTGGCGCTGCACAACGTGAACACCGGCGAGCATTTCAACGACGTCTATTGGGCGAACGGCGCCTACCGGCCCGAGGCGCTGCGCAAGCTGAACGTGCTGCTGCGCGACTACAAGGCGCATCAGGTCTGCCGCCAGGATCCGCGTCTGTTCGACGTGCTGTGGCAGGTGCACCAGATGCTGGAGTCGAGCGAGCCCTACCAGGTGCTGTGCGGCTACCGCTCGCGCAAGACCAACGCGCTGGCCCGCCGCCGCAGCCGCGGCGTCGCCAAGGAGAGCTATCACACCCGCGGCATGGCCGTGGACGTGGTGCTGCCCGATCGCAGCCTGAAGGGTGTCATGCAGCAGGCGATGGCGCTGCAAGCCGGCGGAGTCGGCTACTATCCGCGCTCCGGCTTCGTGCACATGGACGTGGGTCCGGTCCGGCACTGGTAGTTTTCGGCACTGGCGAACGAAGGCGTTGCGCCGTTGGGCGGCGCCGGCGCTTGGCCCGACGCCCATACCTTAAATCGAAACAACGATCGGCCGGATCAGGCGTCGCTCTTTGATGCCCGCAAGATGTCGGCGGGATCCCACACCGCGCCGTGGCGCCGCCGCGGACGCTGCGAGGGCGAGGAGTCGCCGCGCCCCGTCTGGCGCTCGAAGGCCGCTGCGGAGGGTGTGGCCGAGGCCGCGTCGCCGTCCGCACCGTCTTGGCCCTCGCGCAGAGCCGGCGACAGCGCCGACAGCAGCGCCAGCATCTCGTCGGCGACGTTCGCCGGGGCCGCCCGCCACAGGCGCAGCAAGCGAGCCTCGCGCCGGCTGATCGCGCCGTCGCCGTCCGCATGCACGTCGCTGCGGCGGGATTTCGTCAGAGCGTGCGGATCGTCGTAGCAGTCGAAGAAGAAGCTGACCGGCACGTCGAGCACTTGGCTCAACCGGTACAGCGTGCCCGCGGAGATCCGGTTGGAGCCGCGCTCGTATTTCTGCACCTGCTGGAACGTCAGGCCGATGGCCTCGCCCAGACGCTCTTGGCTCATGCCGAGCAGGGTCCGCCGCATCCGCACGCGCTGGCCCACGTGAGCGTCGACCGACCACGACTCCGGAGATCCCCGCCTCCCTCTCTTGCGTGCAAACTTCTCTGCCATCAGCCGCATGCCCTTGTGCGTGGCCCTGGACGAGCTCCATTTTTCAAGATGCGGGCAATTCTTCGCATGCCTCCTATTAGTGCGCAAGGGAAAAACTTCGAATATTCTAATCTGCAATCACCAGACAGGCTGGCGCCTATTATTGAGAGAATTTTTCGATCTTGCATCAACGTCAGCGGGCTTATCCATATGGATATCTGCGATGCTCCTCCCTAGACAAGTTGACGCACCGGACAAATCCTCGCAGATATCCCGCATGGTTAATATTTAGCGCGCGCATCAGAGACGCCATGACGTCTTACATAAAATCCAACAGCAATGCCCGAATTTTGCCTTGTAACGATTTGTACTGCCGGGGAGAGGGACTTCTCTGCCACATTGTTCACGGGGAAAGGCTCTGGTGAGCAGAAGCTGTGTACATGACGTTTGCCATGCGCCAAAGTCATGCATGGCAACAGTATGGCCGGGCGCTTCAGGGTCGGGACTCGGATCGACGCCGGGTCCCTGCCGGTCTTGCTGCTGGTGGCGGTCGTCCTGATCGGGGTGCGCGGCCTGAGCACCGCGCGACGGGTAATACGGTCGGCGGATGATCACTTCCAGTGCCCGCCGACCGTCAAACCCGGCAGATCAATGCCAAAGGCATTGATCGAGAGGGTGATACGGACGAAGCCTTCAGGCGCCGTCCGTATAAGACGATTGGCCGGGAAGACTTGGAAGAAGTTCTGCGCCTCGCGCGTTATCTATGTAAGCAACCGTTTCCGGAATGGCCGCCGCAGCGAGGGGAGGAGAGCATGCGCCGTTCCATCATCGTGCTGACCGCCGCCATGATGCTGGCCACCCCGGCACCCGCCGCCGACCTGCCGCCGCAACCCGCCACCCCGGGCGAGCAGGCCAAGCAGGGATTCGAACTGCTGCTGAAGGCGTTGGAGGGCTGGATCCGCCAGTTCCCCACCTACGCTCCGCCCGAGGTGACTCCCGAGGGCGACATCATCATCCGCCGCCTCGACCGCCCCCGTCCTGCCCCGCCCACCTCGCCCCCCGACCCGAACCAGCCGCCGGGCGGAGCGACGAATTTGTAAACCGGCGGGACGGCGGACCAGCAGACACAGGAATTCCTCCGGGCCTCCAAGGTTTCGAACACGATCCCCATTCCTGGCATTCGGCCCGGAAGTTCGCAAACCTCGCCCAAACCCGCACCATTAGCACGGATCGGAAAATCGCTCTAATAAATTGGATCTATGGAGCTGACAAACTCTACCGTCAGTTACAGCAGGTTCGATTCGGAACCAAAGCGCCAGCTGTAGTCGCCAGTTTGCGCATTAATGTTCCACAATAAACCGCAATGCAGACATATTGTCACGATTCTTACACGCATCAGCATACTATGATATGCTGTTTCCATTATTCTGTTGTGTTTTTCATGCAGTCTGACAATAATATTCGCCTGGTCAGCTATAAAGCAGAAGCGGCCGTTTCATGATTATACACTCTCTAAATTCAAAAATTATCATCGCAATTGACGATGATCAATCCTGCCTCAACTCTTACAAATTGTTTATTCAAACCATAGGCCTGACCGCTATCACGTTTGACTCCTGCAATGACGCCATATCGTTCATGGAGTTGTCGCAGGAGCCGGTGCTATGCGTGCTCCTCGACCTTCACCTAAAGCGGGGGCTTTCTGGGCAAGAAAGCATCGACACCCTCCGAAAGCTCAACCGGGATTTGCCGATCATCATCATAACCGGCGATACGTCACCGGCAGCGAAATCGCTGACCCGGGTGACCGGTCAACCGGTTCTGATCAAGCCATTCCCCCCGAAGGGGATAACAGACGTTATTGATGCCATCAGGCGAGGGTGATCCCACTCGCTCCGATCCCGGCCTTGGGGTTCCCTGCCCCGGGTCCGATCTGGATTGAGCCGCAGGCGAGGCCTAACGTCTTCGCGATGCAAAGTGTGTCGGGCTTCGCTAACGCTCAACCCGACCTACGAAAGCCCCCTCACAGGAGGGCGGACGCAGCAATTAATCCTCCAGCGGACCACGGCGTTGTTGTTTGACTGCCGACCGCCTGGCCTTGCCCTCCAGGCGCCGCTTTTTGGAGGCCAGCGTCGGCTTGGTAGGCCGGCGTGGCACCGGCGGTACGGCGGCCTCCCGGATCAAGTCGACAAGGCGTTCCCTCGCATCCTCGCGGTTGCGGAGTTGAGACCTGTAGCGGTCGGCCATGATGATCAACACCCCGTCCTGCGTCAGCCGGGATCCGGCCAACCGCTCCAACCGCGCCCGGACATCGTCCGGCAGGCTGGGCGAGTTCCGCACGTCGAACCGCAGTTGAACGGCCGAGTCCGTCTTGTTCACATGCTGACCGCCGGGGCCCGATGCGCGCACGAACTCCTCGTGCAGTTCGCTTTCGTCCAGCACGATGCGGTGGGTGACACGGATCATGCCCCTGCCCTCAAAAACGGTTCGGGGGGCCGAAGCCCCCCGATGGTAACGCTCACGCCCGCATCAGCGGCTTGTACTTGATGCGGTGCGGCTCGACCGCGTCGTCGCCGAGGCGGCGCTTCTTGTCCGCCTCGTAGTCCTGGAAGTTGCCCTCGAACCACTCCACGTGGCTGTCGCCCTCGAAGGAGAGGATGTGCGTGGCGATGCGGTCAAGGAACCAGCGGTCGTGGCTGATCACCACGGCGCAGCCGGCGAAGTTCTCCAGCGCCTCTTCGAGCGCCCGCAGCGTATCGACGTCCAGGTCGTTGGTCGGCTCGTCGAGCAGCAGCACGTTGGCGCCGGACTTCAGCATCTTGGCGAGGTGTACGCGGTTGCGCTCACCGCCCGAGAGCTGGCCGACCTTCTTCTGCTGGTCGGAGCCGCGGAAGTTGAAGGACGACACGTAGGCGCGGCTCGGCATGGTGCGCTTGCCCAGCTCGATGACGTCGAGCCCGTCGGAGATCTCCTCCCACACGGTCTTGTTGGCATGCAGCGTGTCGCGGCTCTGGTCGACGTAGCCGAGCTTGACCGTCTCGCCGACCGTGAAGGTTCCTCCGTCCACCCGCTCCTGTCCGGTGATCATGCGGAACAGCGTGGTCTTGCCGGCGCCGTTCGGGCCAATGACGCCGACGATGCCGCCCGGCGGCAGGCGGAACGACAGGCCGTCGATCAGCAGCCGGTCGCCGAAGCCCTTGGAGATGTTCTCCGCCTCGATGACCACGTTGCCGAGACGCGGCGGCACCGGGATGACGATCTTGGCCTCGCCGGTCTGCTCCTTGCCGCTCTCGGCCAGCAGGGTCTCGTAGGCCTGGATGCGGGCCTTGGACTTGGCCTGGCGGGCACGCGGGCTCTGCCGGATCCATTCCAATTCGATGTCCAGCTTGCGCTGGCGCGCCTCTTCCGCGCGGCCTTCCTGCTCCAGGCGCTTCTGCTTCTGCTCCAGCCAGGAGGAGTAGCTGCCCTCCCACGGGATGCCCGAGCCCCGGTCGAGTTCGAGGATCCAGCCGGTGACGTTGTCGAGGAAGTAGCGGTCGTGGGTGACCAGCACGACGGTGCCCTTGTACTCCTGCAGGTGCCGCTCCAGCCACGCCACCGACTCGGCGTCGAGGTGGTTGGTCGGCTCGTCGAGCAGCAGGAGGTCGGGCTTCTCCAGCAGCAGCTTGCACAGCGCCACGCGGCGCTTCTCGCCGCCCGACAGCTTGGTCACGTCGGCGTCGCCCGGCGGGCAGCGCAGCGCGTCCATGGCGATCTCGACAGTGCGGTCGAGGTCCCAGGCGTCGGCGTGGTCGATCTTCTCCTGCAGCTCGGCCTGCTCGGCCAGCAGCCTGTCGAAATCGGCGTCGGGGTCGGCCATCATCTCCGACACCTGGTTGAAGCGGTCGAGCAGCCCCTTGGTCTCGGCCAGCGCCTCCAGGATGTTCTCCTGGACGGTCTTGTTGGGGTCGAGCTGCGGCTCCTGCGGCAGGTAGCCGACCTTGGCGCCCTGCGCCGACCAGGCCTCGCCGGAGAAATCCTTGTCGAGACCGGCCATGATCTTCATGAGCGTCGACTTACCGGCGCCATTGACGCCCAGCACGCCGATCTTGGCGCCCGGCAGGAAGCTCAGCCAGACATTGTCCAGCACCTTCTTGCCGCCGGGATAGACCTTGGTCAGGCCCTTCATGACATAGACGTATTGGTAGGACGCCATGCGTCTCTCCGACCTCTCGCACGAGAAAAAACAAAGCGCCGCACGCGGCGCCGAATCGATCCGGGCAGGGTTTTAGCGCATGATGCCCGCCCTTGGAAACGACGAAGGACGATTTGGTGTGCTGAACATCTACGTCGATGCCGACGCCTGCCCCGTCAAGGCGGAAATTTACAAGGTCGCCGGCCGTACCGGCGCCAAAGTCTGGCTGGTGACGAACGCCCCGCTGCGCCTGCCCACCGAATGCTTGGCTGAATTGGTGGTGGTCGGCTCCGAGTTCGACGCCGCCGACAACTGGATCGCCGAGCGTGCGCAAGCGAACGACGTGGTGATCACGGCCGACATCCCGCTGGCCGACCGCGCGCTGAAGAACGGCGCGGTGGTGATCGGCCCGTCGGGCCGTCCCTTCACCAACGCCTCCATCGGCTCGGCGCTGGCCAGCCGCGCCCTGATGGCGGACCTGCGTGCCATGGGCGAGGTGTCCGGCGGCAACGCCCCCATGAGCCAGCGCGACCGCTCGCAGTTCCTCCAGGCACTCGACGAGGCCGTCCAGGCGCTGAAGCGGGGAAGAAGGCCGAAGTGGGGGTAACCGATCAGTCGCTGAGATCCCGCAGGATGTCGGGAAGGTCGCGGGCTCCATGCAATACGCGTAGGATGCGCGGTGGTTCTCGGTCGGCCGCGTACACGAGAACGTAAGGGAACCCCCGAAGCACAAGGAACCGAACGCGGTCGCCAGCGACTTCGGATCGCACGGTTCCAACGTACGGGTGCTCGCCGATCCTGCGGGCGGCGGCAATCACTGCATCACGCAGCCCGTGCGCCGCCGATGGGTTGTCCTTGGCAATCCACCTCACGGCTTCGGCGAGGTCACGCCGGGCCCGCGGAGCGAGGACGGCAGGCCTCATCCGCGGGACCGCTCGGCATCGGCAATGATGCGGTCGAGTTCGTCCGCCAATGCATCAATCTCGACGAAGCCGTCACGCTCTCCCTCGGCCTCGGCTTCATCCAACATTGCGATGAACCGTTCCCGATGCGTTTCGGCGTCCTGGAGCATGCGCAACCCCGAACGAACAACCTCGCTCACATTGTTGTAACGGCCGCTCTCGACACACTGCCGTGCGAACCGCTCCAGATCTGGCGTCAGATGAACGTTCGTTGCCATGCCGTTTGCTCCAAAGTGTATGTCAAGCTTTGACATACAGTAGGTTCGGCGGCGGAGCCTGACAAGCCCCATCTCGGCATTTCCTGTGCTCCCGCCGATTGGCCTTGCGCACCGAGATCACGCCAGCACTCACCCCGCCGGCAGCCTCGGCACTCCCAGCGCCTGCGCCTCTCCGAACGTCGTGACGCCGCGCTCGTCCAGGCGCCGGAGCAGAACCGACGCCAGCTCCGCGGTCAGCAGCGCGTGCGGGCCGCCTGCCGGGCCCTCGTGATGGACCACCGCGAAGCGCGCCGCCAAGCCATGCAGGTCCTTGCCGGCGCTCGCCGGGTCCAGCGCCGCGGCGATGCGGCCGAGGTCCAGGGCCGGCTGTTCCCCGACGTCTGGCAGGCCGGCGCGCTCCCGTTCGGCGCGCAGCGCGGCGAGCGCCGCATCCACCCCCAAGCCGACCACCACGCAGTGCCGCAACGCCTCGTCGATCACCGGCCACACGGCGGCAAAGGGCCGGGCGTCGTCGAGGCCGGCGATGCCGTGCGCCGCCAGCTCGGACGCAGGCACCGGTTCGCCGGGGTCGACCAGCACGTCCAGGGAGACGGTGCGGAAGATCCGCGCCCCCGACAGCCGCACGGTGCCGATGCCGACCACCCGCGCCTGCGCCACCGCCACCCAGAGCGCCACCATCGGCAGCGCCATCAGCGGTTCGTGCTCGCCGACGGCAGAAACCGCCGTGGCGGGCTGGACGGCGACGGCCGGCAGCACGGGATGCCCCGTGGGGCGGAAGGGGAAGACCAGCGCCACCCCCGCCTGCAACCCCATATCAGCGACCTGCACCGGCAGTTCCGCCCCGCCGGCGGTATGCAACCTGGCCGCAACCGGCTTGCCGGCGCCCCGCGCCCGCTCGATGGCGCGGAACAGGTCGGAGCGCTCGATGACGTCGTAGATGTCCGTACCCGCCGCCACGCCTGCACCGAACAACCGCTGGGCGGCCGGGTTGAGCAGTGCGATTCGCCCGGTCTCGGTCAGCAGCACCAGCGGCTCCTCCAGCACGGCCGCCACCGTGCCCAGACGGTCGCCGTCGAGGCCGAGGCCGCGCCGCTCGCGCTTCAGCAGCTCAGCCAGGGCGGCGGCCAGACGCCCCAGTTCGTCGCGGCGGGTCTCCCAGTCGCCGGCCAGCTCTCTGCGGTGGCGCAGTGCCGTCAGGTCGCCGCACAGCCGGTCGAGGTCGCGGAAGTGCCGGCCGAGCCGCGAGAACGCCCACCACAACGCCAGCACACCGAATCCCATCACGGCCAGCGCCGTGTAATCGACGCCGCGCTGCGCGAGCTCGTTGGCAAGGTAGGCAAGCGCCATGGCCGCCACCGCCAATCCCAGCATCACCGCGCGCCACGTGCCGCCCATGTCCCCCGCCCCCGCCGTTGTCGAAGCGGCCACTGTAGAGAGGTTTTCGCCATTGTTTAAAGCCCCCTCCCCTTGGCCGGGGGAGACAAGGCCACCCCGAGAATATCGGACTTTCCAGAAGAGACGAAACACGAAGCAACGAAGATATCAAAGATTCACAAAGCCAGCACCGCCAACACATCGGCTGACGGAGAGATACATCATTAAATACGAAGATCAAATATTGAAAGATCAAAAGAAACGTTTGTGCATAGCCTTCTGATCTTTTGATCTTATGATCTTCGTGTTTTTTCATACGCAACCCCGCCGCCAGCCAGCACGCCCTTTGTGAATCTTTGATATCTTTGTTGCTTCGTGGTTAAGAACAGTCGAGCGAACCCGGGATCTTCGGGAAGTAGCCCTACATCCTCGAGAACTGGTCGATGGTCTTGAGGATGGCCGGCCCGACCAGCACGATGAACAGCGGCGGCATGATGAACAGCATCAGCGGCACGGTCATGATCGCCGGCAGGCGGGCCGCCTTCTCCTCAGCCTTCAGCATGCGCTCGGTGCGCATCTCCGCGGCCAGCACGCGCAACGCCTGGGCCAGCGGCGTGCCGTAACGCTCGGTCTGCGCCAGCGTGGTGACCAGCGCCCGGACGCCGGCCAGCGGTACGCGGTCGACCAGTCCCTGCAACGCCTTGGCGCGGTCCGGCAGGAAGCCCAGCTCAATGGAGGTTAGGCCGATCTCCTCCCCCAGTTCCGGGCAGCCCCCGCCCAACTCACGCGCCACGCGGTCGAACGAGGAGTCGAGGCTCAGACCCGCTTCGGCACAGATCACCAGCAGGTCGTAGGCGTCGGGCAGCGCGCGGCGGATGGCGGTCTGGCGCTTGTCCGCCACCTTGCGCAAGTAATAGTCGGGTGACATCGAGCCCAGCAGTCCGGCCGCGATGCAGGCGCCAGCGGCCTGCGCCCCCTGCAACGACGGGAACGCCTTCACGCCGTAGATCAGCGCCACCGCCGCCCCCAGCCCGACGAACGGCAGGATGGCCTTGGCGAACAGATAGACGGTCAGCGCGTCCTTGGAGCGGAAACCGGCCAGCGCCAGTTTCCGGGCGGCCTGCTCGGCGGTCTTGCTGCCGTAGAGCTTGAAGCGCTCGACCACGCCGCGCATCAGGTCCATCTTGCCGGCCGTCCGCTCGGTACGGCGCACGGTGCGCGTCAGGTCGCCCTTCAGCACCGCACGGCGCGACTCCAGCGCCTTCAAGCGCGCGCCCAACTGGTCACGGTCGACGAAGGCGTTCCAGACCAGCAGCACGACGACGAAGGCCGCCACGCCCGAGATCCAGGCGGCGAGGTCGACCGGCGCCAAGCCGAATATGAGGCTGTCCGGGCTCATGCGTCGAAGTTCACCATCTTGTACATGACGAACGCGCCCACCGCGATCATGCCCAGCGCGATGCCCCCCATTATCATGGCGCGCGGATCCTCGAAGAAGACGGTGGTATAGCCGGGGTTCACCGCGCTGATGGCGAAGAACATCAGGAACGGCAGCGAGCCGATGATGTAGGCGCTGGCCCGCGCCTCGGACGACAGCGCCTTGATCTTCAGCTTCATCTGCCGGCGCTTGCGCAACAGGTCCGACAGGTTGCCCAGCGTCTCGGCCAGGTTGCCGCCGGTCTCCCGCTGGATCGCCATGGCGATGATCAGGAAGCGGAACTCCGGCGTGTCGATGCGCGTCGCCACCTCCCACAGGGCGCCGTCCAGCGACTGGCCGACGCGCACGGCGTCGCCGACCTTGCGGAACTCGGCGCCCAGCGGGTCCGGCACCTCGCGCCCGACGGCGTTGATCGACTCCGTCACCGGCAGGCCGGAGCGCAGGCCGCGGCAGATCAGGTCGATGGCGTCCGGAAACTGCGCCACGAACTGCGCCACGCGGCGGTCGCCCATCACCTTGACCGCCATGTGCGGCACGCCCACCCCGAGAATGACGGCGCCGGCCAGCGGCAGCGGCATGGGCAGTCCCACCACCAGCCCCAGCACCACCCAGGCGACGCCGGCGACCAGCGCGTTCACCAGCAGGTATTCGCCCAGCGGGATGCGGCGCCCGGTTCGGGCCAGGCGCTCGCGGATGCGCTGGGGGTTGGGGACGAGCGTCTTGATCAGACGGTCGAGCAGCGGATTGGCGCTGTCCTGCTGGTCGATGCGCAGGGACAACGCGGCCTTGCCACCGCCGGCGCGGCGCGCCGCTGCCGCACCGGCGCCGACGCGGGTGACGCGGCGCTTCAGATCACGGTCGCTCTCGTCGCCGAAGGCCAGCCCGATCAGCAGGACCGTCAGGAAAGCGCCGCCGCCGATCAGCCAGGCAATGGCCGGTACCTCGCCCATCACATCGCCTCCAAGAGAGCCTTGTCGAGGCCGAAGTAGGCGGCCTTCTGCAGGAAGTGCGGGCGGATACCGGCCGACTTGAAGTCGCCCAGCAGGCGGCCGTCGGGGCGCTCGCCCTTGAACTCGTAGCTGAAGAGGTCCTGCATGGTAATGACGTCGCCTTCCATGCCGACCACCTCGCTGATGTAAGTGATCCGGCGCACGCCGTCGCGCATGCGGCTCACCTGCACGATCAGGTCGAGCGCCGAGGCGATCTGCGTGCGCACCGCCTTGGACGGCATGTTCAGGCCGGCCATGCCGAACATGTTCTCAAGCCTCGTGAGGGCTTCGCGCGGGCGGTTGGCGTGGATGGTGCCGAGCGAACCGTCGTGGCCGGTGTTCATGGCCTGCAGCATGTCCACCGCCTCAGACCCGCGCACCTCGCCGAGGATGATGCGGTCGGGGCGCATGCGCAGCGCGTTCTTCACCAGGTCGCGCATGGTGATCTCGCCGTGCCCTTCCAGGTTCGGCGGCCGCGTCTCCAGGCGCACCACGTGCGGCTGCTGCAATTGCAGCTCGGCCGCGTCCTCGATGGTGACGACGCGCTCGGAATGGTCGATGAGCTGCGACATGGCATTGAGCAGCGTCGTCTTGCCCGAGCCCGTGCCGCCGGAGATCAGGATGTTCAGCCGGCAGCGCGCGGCGATCTTCAGCACCGTGCACATGGCGGCCGAGATGTTCTCTTGCCGGGCCATGGTGTCGAGCGTGATCTTCTTCTTCGAGAACTTGCGGATCGAGATGCTGGGGCCGTCGATCGCCAGCGGCGGGATGATGATGTTGACGCGGCTGCCGTCGGCCAGCCGCGCGTCGCACAGCGGCGAGCTTTCGTCGATGCGGCGGCCGATGGCGGTGACGATGCGCGTGGCGATGGCCATGACGTGCGCGTTGTCGCGGAACTGCACGTCGGTGAGCTGGAGCTTGCCCTTGCGTTCGACGTAGACCTGCTTGGGGCCGTTCACCATGATGTCGGTAACCGCCTCGTCGGCCAGCAGCGGCTCCAGCGGGCCCAAGCCCAGCATGTCGTCGAGCAAGCGCTCGACCAGTTCCTGCCGCTCCGTGAGGTTGAGCTGCAGGCGCTGCTCGATCAGCAGGTCGTGCACCAGGTCGCCGACGTCGCGGGTCAGCTCCGACCGGCTCATGGCCGCGGCGGCCGAGGTGTCGATGCGGGTCAGCAGCAGCGGCTGGACGCGGTCCTTCGCCTGGTCGACGGTGGCCCGGTTCGCCGAGGCCATGCGAGCCGCGGGTGTCTCCGTCGGCTTCTCTGGCTCGGGCTCCGGGCTCTCCTCCGGCTCGCTCGGAAACAGGGGCGCGGCCCCGCCGAGGGGACCGCTGGCGGTCGCGCCAACCGCACGCAGGATCGCCTCCAGCGGCGGCTGACCGCCGGTCACGGCCGGCGTCCTGGGTTCCGGCGGCTCGGGCTCCGCCATCGGCGGCGGGTCGAAGGTCGGGATCTCGACCGGAACCGGGGCTACCGGCGGCGGCGCTGCGGCCTCCTCGGCACGGCGCAGAGGCAGCGGCAGGACCACCGAGCGCACCGCGGCCAGCACCTCCGAGTGGTCGACCGGCCGCAGGGCGAGCAGACCGTTGATGCACAACGTCACCAGGTCGCGCTGGTCCAGCAGGTTGAGCTGGAGGCGGTCGCGCGCCAGCAGGTCGGCCAATACGGTCTTCACCTCGCGCGCCACGTCGCCGCGCGGCATGCCGGCCGCCTTCGCCGGGTCGAAGCGGCGGGCGAGTTCCGGAACATAGCGGTCGCGTAGCGCCGAGAGGCCCTTGCCGTCCATCTCTGCGCCCTTGGGCCCGCCTTCGGGCGGCAGGGTCCCGCTGCCTCCCCGAAAGCCGATCATCACTCACCGTCCTTCTTGAACCAGGCGAACAGACCCTTCTTCGCCGGGACCTGGGCATCGGCCATCTGCGTCGCCAGCTCGCGCAGCGCCTTGACCACGGCCGAGCCTGGCGCCACCGCGGCCACCGCCTTGCCCTGGTTGGCGGCCGCGCCCACCGCCTTCTCGTCGTCGGGGACGAGGTGGGCGATCTTGCCCTGGATGCCGCGCTCGAAGGTGGCGCGGTCCACCTGGGACTTGCGCGAGCCGCCGGCCCGGCTCCCGACCACCACGCAGGCGGGGCCGCCCAGCACCTTGATCGCCGCCGTCAGGCGCGCGGTGTCGCGGATGCCGGCCAGCGACAGGTCGGAGACCAGGATCACCTGCTCGGCCGAGCCCAGCACCGGCCGATGGGCCGGCAGCAGGTGGCGCGGCAGGTCGACGACGACCACCTCGTGGCTCCCGCGCAGCTCCTCGAGCAGCGCGGCGAGCGCGGTCGAACCGAAGGACACGGCCTCCTCGACCGGCTCCTCGGCGCCCAGCACCGACAGCCGGTCGCTCTCGCTCACCATGGAGCTGGCGATCAGCAGGCTGTCCAGACGGTTCGGCGTCTCCAGCGCCTCGCGCAGGCCACGTCCCGGTTCGAGGTCGAGGGCCAGCGTGTCGGTGCCGAAATGCAGGTCCAGGTCGAGCAGCGCCGTCTTGCGCTTGAGCTCGTGCGCGCTCAGCCAGGCGGCGTTGACCGCCACCGTGCTGGCGCCGACGCCGCCGCGCACGCCGACGACGACGATCAACCGGCCGGGCTCGCTCTGCTGCGCCTGGGCGCGGCGCGGCGCTTGGGCAGCCGAGCGGATGACCTGATGCAGCGCCTCCGGCGTCAACGGCTTGACCAGATAATCGGCAGCCCCGGCGGACAGCAAGTCGCGGTAGAGATCCACGTCGTTGGCGGTGCCCAGGCCGATCAGCCGGGTGTCCGCCCCCGCCAGGGAGGCCAGCCGGGCCACGGTGGCGAACGGGTTGGCGGTGCCGTCCAGGTCGGCCACCAGCACCTTGGGCGCCGGATGGCCGGCGGACAGCATCTCCAGCACGTCGCCGGCGCCGCCGCGCTGCACCACCGCGCCGGACCAGCCCATCTCGCCGGCCACCGCACGCGCCACCTGATACGACTCCTCGTCGGAGACGAAGGCCATGAACGCTTCGTGCATGGGCGCGTCCGGCGAACCTTTGAAGAGCGTCACGACGCCAGCCATGTCACACGGTTCCTTAACGGGAGAAGACCTGCTCCGAGGCGGCGGAGCCGCGGAACACCTGCACTTTTACTACTCCGGCGACGCTTTCGGCCGTCACACCATCCGTGACGGCGGGGAGGCTGTTCGGCAGCGCCAAGCTGACGTCACGGTCCCAGGTGATGGTGTGCGCCGGCTCCGCCACGGCATCGGTCGCCGTCACCGCCAGCCCCTCGGCCGCCGCCATCTCAAGCCGGTCGGCGTCGGGCACGCCCAGGCTGCGCAGGGCCAGCGACAGGCGGCCCATCTCGACCACCAGCGCCACCGACTCGGCCTGTTTGGGGGTGACCTCCAGCGTAGCGAGCTGCGCCGGCTTCACCTCGCCCTTCTGGTCGTTGGTCCGCTGGTCGAGCGCCAGCACGCGCACGTCGCTCAGCACCGTTTCGCTGGCGCGGCGGTTCGTGTCCAGGCCGGGATCCTTGATCGTCTGTGTCAGGATCAGGTCCACCCGGTCGCCCGGGAAGATGAAGCCGGCAATGCCGCTGACGCCGTTGACGGCGACCGTCACGGCGCGGTGGCCCGGCGTCAGCACGGCGGCCAGGAAGCCGCGGTCACCCGGCTTCACCATGCGCCCCTCGGTCACCGGCTCGCCGGCGCGCAGGCCCTGGCGCACGACGGCGCCGTTGAATTCCTCGATCGTCCGCTTCCCCTCGACCATGTAGGTCTTGGCGACGCCGTCGTCGTCCGGCCAGGCACGCCAGCGCAGGTGCGAGGGCTGCAGCAGCGTGCCGACCGGCAGGTCGCTCGACGCCACCAGCACACGCAACGTCTTCGGCTTCTCGGGTGCCGGCGCGCCCGCCGGTGCGGGAGCGGGGCGGTCGATCAGCATGCGGGTCATCTGCACGGTCGCCCCGGCGATGATCAAGGCCAGCACGAGGAGGATGATCTTGCGCGCCGACATGGCGTCCTCTCCTTACCTGAAGCGACCGTTTGAAACGAAAAAGACGCCGGCGAGCGCAGAGCTCGGGCGTCGGAGCCGGAAGGTGCGCCGCGGCCGCCAGGGCGGGAGCGGCCTCCTGGTGCCGGGCCGATCCGGGATCGGCGGCGCCGAAGCGCCGACCATCCCGGATATCGTCCCAATGGCCTCTGCGAGCGGCGAACCGCTCCGGCTCAAGGAGGGGTGGGGGTGGGGGTGCCGGCGCCGGTGCCGTTCAGGATCTCCGTGACCCGGGTCACCGCGGCTTCGACGCCGCCCGTGAGGCCACTGAACGCACCAAGGAGAACGATAGACACGCCGGCGATGATCAGCGCGTATTCGATGGCGGTGGCGCCGGACTCATCCTTGAGCAGCGCGCGGATCGTGGTGAACATGAGTTCCTCCATTGGGTCGGATGGTGATTGCAGGCCGATCGTCGTGAGTGTCCATGGCGATCGGCGACTACACCATCCAATGCTCAATTTATTACTTAAACGTTAACGCGACTAAATCATGGCAGAAAAAATGCATGATCATAAGCAACGCCTAATTGGCATCTATTCGGTCACTATTTGTATTGGCTTTCATGCCAAAGATTTATTTGGATTGATTTGATTCTACGGCGAGCTTGCCAGGATCTCCGTGACAAACCCCTCGCAGATCCCGCGTACAATATTTCGATTTTCGAAACATTTTTGATCTGATGTGCGCGCAATGCAACAGCAGCTTGCAAGCATCATCAGAGTAATAGGCCGATCATTAATACGCTTGAACGAATCATCACTTTCGGCTTAGCGTATTGCGCAAGTCGCCCGATAAGAGGACGACAGGGTAAACGGGTTTCGCGGCCGGCGCATGACAACCGCCATCATCCACCGGCCACAGGATCGGTCGCTTCGCCGCAACGGTGACTGAGAGTTTGGCCATGACCATGTACTACCCCTGCCCGCTGAGGCCGCCGGCCCGTCCCTCGATGGCGCGCAAGATCACGATTGCGGCACTGCTGATGCTGACGCTGCCGCTGATCGCCGGCATAGGCTGCGGCCTCGACGCAGTGCGGGGCTATGTGGTGCAGGCCAAGCTGTCGCGCGCGGTGGACGAGGCGGCGTTGGCCGGTGGCCGGGTCCTCTTCGACAACCAGCGCGACGGTCACATCCGCAAGTTCTTCGAGACGGCGTTTCCCGCCGGCTTCCTTGGCGCCAAAGCGGCGCCGCTCGCCATCGCCGACAATCCCGGCGACGGCACGCTGACGGTGCGCGGCACCGCGACCGTGCGGGCCGGCTTCCTCGCCCTGCTGGGCCTCGGCGACTTGACGCTGGAGGCCCGCTCCGTGGTGCGCCGTGCCAGCCGCAACGGTGACGCCACGGAGATCCGCCGCGTGCTTTGATTTTTCCAGCCGGCCGGACGAACCGGCCAACACAACGAAACGGCGGGACCGCGAGGCCCCGCCGTTTCCTTTCTCCTCACAGCCTCCACCGTCCGGGATACCGCCTCGCGACAGGCCGGACAGCCTTATGCGCACCCCCCGGCAATCCGGTCTTCATTTACACTGCATTAACCTTGAATTCCATGAAACCCCAAGGATATGTGCAGAAATTGCAGGGGAGCCGCGGGGAAATTAAGATTCCGGGAACCCTGTGCGCGTAGGCTGGCCCAAACATCCTCTGTGACCTCCGGTGCCGTGAGCAGCATCCTCGCCCTTCCTCCGCCGTCCGCTCCCTTCGGGGGTGCCTACGGGGCGTCCGCCCCGTCGGGTATGGCGAAGCTGCGCCGGATGCTGACGTCGGATGCGATCCCGGTCACGCCGATCCGGCCGATCCCCGACGAGCGACAGCGCCGCTCCGGTGGCATGGAACCGTCGGAGGACGCGGTCCGGCGCAACACCCGCGCCACGGGCAGCGACGGCCGAGACCGTACGCGGGCGACCGGGGAAGCGCGCCAGAGCGGCGCGTTTCAGCTCGGCGAGTCGCAGGACGTCCCGCCGAACCCGGTGTCTCTCCCACCCTCCCTCGCCACCGGGCCGACCACCGGCTTCCTGACGCAGAGCATCGCCCAGGAGGCGATGGGCAGCGGTCTGCACATCGAACCGTGGGACACTGCCATCAGCGCCTACCGCCGCGCCGCCTCCGGCCGGCACGAACCGCTGGTCAGCAACGTTTCGGTTTAGGGCGGTTCGTCGAACGGTCCGATGGCCGCCGCGTCGTCAGGCCGGCGATGTGAAGGTTACGCGGCAATCGGCAGGAACAGGCCGCCGATCTGCTCCTGGGCGGCTGCCATGGCCTTGGCGCGGGCTTCCGGACCCATGGCGACCCCTTCGGCGCGGACAACGGTCACGTCGGTAATGCCGACGAACCCCAGGAACGCACGCAGAAAGGCTTCCTGGTGGTCGAGCGCATTCTCCATGGCGGTACCGGCGTAGATGCCCCCGCGCGACGACGCGATGATGACCTTCTTGCCCCCGGCGAGACCGACAGGACCGTTCTCGGTATAGCGGAAGGTGCGCCCGGCCTGCGCGATGCGGTCGATCCATGCCTTCAGTTGCGTCGGGATCGAGAAGTTGTACATCGGCGCGCCGATGACGACGACGTCGGCCGCAAGGAACTCCTCGACGAGCGCGTCGGTGAGTGCAAGCTCCGCCTTCTGGCGGTCGTTCAGGTTCTCGGTGTTGCGGAACTTCACGACCTGCAGAAGCTCGCCGGACAGGTGATCCGGGGGCGCCACGGCGAGATCGCGGTGGGTGACTTCGATGGTCGGCTCGGCGCGCCGCTGCGCCTCCACGATGGAGGCGGTCAGTTGGCGGGAGACCGAGGCATCGGAGAGAGGGCTGGAGTCGATGTGGAGCAGCTTCATGGTCGGTTCCTTGAACGGTCGGAAGGGCGAGGCCCTCATCTTTTCGGGTTTGAAGATAGCGCTGGAACGGAACCGCCATTAGTCGCCAAAATACGCACTCACTGTCCTATTGGCAGAACAATGAAGCGGTGGGATGGACGATGCAGGACCTCAACGATCTCTGTTTCTTCGCGCAGGTGGTCGAGCACGGCGGGTTTGCCGCGGCGAGCCGGGCAACGGGGGTGCCGAAGTCGAAGCTGAGCCGCCGCATCGCCCTGCTGGAGGAGCGCCTCGGCGTCCGCCTCCTCCAGCGCTCGACACGCCGCTTCTCGGTGACGGACGTCGGGCAGGTCTATTTCCGACACTGTCTGGCCATGGTCGCGGAGGCGGAAGCGGCCCAGGAGACAATAGACCGTACCCAGACCGAGCCTCAGGGAAGGGTGCGGGTCAGCTGCCCGGTGTTGCTTGCCCAGGGCCCCTTGACCCCGATCGTGTCACGGTTCCTGGCCGACCATCCGCGCGTGCGCATTCATGTCGAGGCCACAAACCGGCGGGTGGATGTCATCGAGGAAGGGTTCGACCTGGCGATCCGGGTGCGTCAGCCGCCACTGGAGGACTCCGACCTCATCATCAAGGTGCTGGCGCAAGACAGTTCGGTTCTCGTCGCCAGTCCCCGCCTGCTCGACCGTCTGGGTCGCCCGCAAGGACCAGAGGATCTGGATCGTTTCGACAGTTTGGACATGACCCGCTCCGGCGGAGAGCACGTCTGGCGCCTCACCGGCCCGGACGGTGCGGTTCACGAGGTGCCTCATCATCCGCGACTCGTGACCGACGAGCTGATGATGCTCCGCCAAGCGGCACTGGATGGCATAGGGGTCGCGCAACTGCCCGGGTTCCTGGTCGCCGGCGACATCGTCCGCGGTACGCTGGCGCCGATCCTCCCCGAGTGGGGACTCCAGGGCGGGCTGGTCCACGCGGTCTTCCCGTCGCGCCGCGGCCTCGTCCCCGCCGTGCGCCTCTTCATCGATTTCCTGGCGTCCTCCTTTGCATTGCGCCCGGAATGGGAAACCGTCGCGAAGCAAGGTTGAGCTTGCCAAACCCGACAACATTCGGTAGGATCTAAAACCTAAGACCCGGAACTGCGCCCATCTGGGATGCCCGATCTCGAAGGAAGCGAACTGAACACCCCCTGCACAGTGTTGCATAGTGTTTCATAGTGTTCCATTCGGGTCCGGCAAAAACCTTTGTTCTCTAAGGAAGAGCTATATATTCGTCCACGAATGACCACGTGCAACCCTCTGAACGAACACGAGAAATCCCCATTTTCGGGCATCGTGCAATCGCCGCCCCTGCACAACGCCGCACAACCGCCGTGGAACGGCCATGGAACACCGTCGCAAGCCCATCCCGAAGGAATCGAGCCATGCTGGAATTGCGTCCCAACTGTGAATGCTGCGACAAGGACCTGCCGCCCGAGTCGACGGACGCCTACATCTGTTCGTTCGAATGCACGTTCTGCGGCGACTGCAAGGACGGCACGCTGGGGAGCGTCTGCCCGAACTGCGGCGGTGAACTGGTGCGCCGGCCGATTCGTCCGGCCGAGAAACTCGCCAAGTATCCCGCGGCGACCAAGCGCACGCTAAAGGCCGGCGGGTGTGCAGGCTCGTAGGTTGGGTTGCACGTAGCGAAGCCCAACCTGCGCCTCCCTCAATCATCCCCGTACAATTGTTCCTGCTGGTAGGCCTGGAGGCCGATGCGCTGGATCAGGTCGAGTTGGGTTTCCAACCAGTCGATGTGCTCCTCGGTTTCGTCGAGGATATGCTCCAGCACTTCGCGGCTCTGGTAGTCCTTCACGCTCTCGCAGTCGGTAATCGCGCTCTGTAAATCACCGCGGTTTCCCATCTCTATGCCGAGGTCGGCCGTAAACATCTCGACCAGATCCTCGCCGATCTTCAGCTTGTGCAGATCCTGGAGGTTGGGGAGCCCCTCCAGGAACAGGATGCGTTCGATCAGTCTGTCGGCGTGCTTCATCTCGCCGATGGACTCTTCGTAAATCTTATGGGCGACGCGCTTGAGACCCCAGTTCTTGAGCATACGCGCATGCAAGTAATACTGGTTAACAGCAGTCAACTCGTTCGTGAGGATGGCGTTCAGGTGACGGATGATTGTCGGATCGCCCTTCATGCAGACCTCCCCTTTCGAATCTAGCGACTTGAATCTAGGTCATACCCGTCTAGGTCAAGCCAGCCGGACAAAAAAGCTGATTCCTGGCGGCCGGATCATGGGCCGGGGGCCGCGTGCAGCAATGCCAGCGGAAAGCGGTCGAGCAGGTCGGCCACCGACAGGCGCCCGTCGGCCGGCAGGTCGAGCGTGCGGCCGGTGAAGACGTCCACCGGCGCAGCCCCCTCCGGCAGTTCCGGCAGCATCAGCGCCGTGTCGCCCCAGGCCTCGGCCAGCGGCAGCGGCCGCTTGCTTTCCCGCATCAGCGGCAGCACGAGGCGCGGCGCCACCACCAGCACGAAGCCGTTGCCGGCGCGGCGCAGGAAGGCGACGATGCGCTCGGCGTGCTCGCCCACCGCCTCCACCGGCCGATACTCGCCAATGGCGAACAGCGCCGCCTCGCGCTTGCGCAGGCCCAGCGTGCGGCCGATGACGAACTGCTTGACCCGCCCGTCGCGCCAGGAGTCGAGCAGCCGGTCAAGGTCGGGGGCCTCCTTCAGCGCCTGGCGGCGCGCGGCATAATCCACCGGGCGGCGGTTGTCGGGGTCGACGAGGCTGAGGTCCCAGAAGTCGGAGCCCTGGTAGATGTCCGGCACGCCGGGCGCCGTGAGCTTCAGCAGCGTCTGCGACAGCCCGTTGACCGCACCGACGGGCACCACCGTCTCCAACAGGTCCGCCAGTTCGGCCAGGAAGGTGGCGCTACGTTCGGGGTCGAGCACGCCCTGTACGAAGCGCTGCAACGCGTCCTCGTAGTCGGTGTTGGGTGTCGCCCAGGAGGAACGCACCTTGGCCTCGCGCACCGCCTTGGTCATGTAGGCGACGATCCGCTCGCAGAACACCTTGAGCGGCTCGCCCGACGGCCACGCCAAGTCCAGCGGCCAGGCGCCGACCAGCGTCTGGTACAGCAGGTACTCGTCGTTGCGGCCGGGGGCTGCGGCCCCTTCGATCTCCCGCTTCTTGAAACGGTTCATGCGGTACCAGCGGCGCACGCGCTGCTCCCACACCTCGGCCATCTCGGACAGCACGCAGATGCGCGCGCGGGTGTCCTCGCCGCGCTTGTGGTCGTGGGTGCTCGTGGCCAGCAGGTTGAAGGGGAAGCGCTTCAGGCGCTCGTGGTTCACGTGGTGGAAGGCCGACACGCTGGAGCCGAAACGGCTGGGCTCGCCGCCCACCTCGTTGAGCGCCACCAGCCGCAAGTAGCGGTAGAAGACCGTGTCCTCCAGCGACTTCGCCATCACCGGGCCGGTGAACTGCTGGAACTTCATGGCGATGGCCACCACGTCCGCCGGCCGGTAGCCGAGCCGCCTGCGCCCCGAGCCCTCCGGCTCGCGCGCCAGGTCGGTGGTCAGCACGCCGTGCAGGAAGTCGTAGACCGACGGGTCGGCGGCGCCCGACAGCTTGCGCGCGCGGGCCACCGCCCAGTCCAGGTACCTGCGGTCCTCCTCGTGGACGCGCTCGGATGTGACGTAGGTGCGGTAGACCGGCAGGCAGGCCGCGACGTCCACCAGCGCCCGGCGGATGCCGGTGAGGGTGAAGTCGCGGGTGTTCCAGCTTTCCTGCGCCAGCCGGTGGATCTGCGAGGCGAGCACATGCAGCTCGCTCGACAGGCTGGTCAGCATCACCCTGCGCTTGGTCTCGATAACCAGCCTGTCGAAGTCCACCTCGCGGCGGATGAAGTCGTGGTAGGTCCGCGTCATCGCCTCGTCGGCCGAGGCGTCGACGAACAGGCCGCCCACCAGCGCCATGAACTCGTACCCCGTGGTGCCGGCGACCGGCCAGTCTCCGCGCAGGCTTTCGTGGTGCGCCAGGATCTTCTCCACCACCACGTAGAAGGGTTGGCGGAGCCGCACCCCCGGGGGGTCGAGCACCGAGGCGCCGACGTTCAGCGTCAGGTACGCCGCCCGGTCCTGCAGGCGCTCGCAGTACTCCACGGGATCGTACAGGCCGTCGATGTGGTCGAGGCGGATCCCCTGCAGCTTGCCCTCGCCGATCAGGCGGAAGACGAGCTGGTGAGCCAGTTCGAACAGCTCCGGCCGATCGATGCGCAAGCCGGCCAAATCGTTAATGTCGAAGAAGCGGCGGTAGTTGATCTCGTCCGCCGCCACGCGCCAGAAGGCGATGCGGTAGTGCTGCTCCTCCAAGAGGCGGTGCAGCTCGCGGAAACTGTCGGGCTGGCCGGGCCGGCCGTTGATGGAGGTGACCGCCCGCTCGATGGCCTCCGCGATGGCCGGGGATCCGGCTACGACAGCGGTGAGCTGGGCGCGCAGCTCCTCCGCCTCTCGGTGCACGGTGGCCTGGCGCTGCAACGACTTGGGCGCGCTGCCCAGGCCCGCGAAGGCGGCGATCAGCGCGTCCAGCACGGCACCGTCCTCCCCCAGCGCGTCGCGCGCCGCCTTGAGCAGGCGGGAATAGTGGCGCGCGGCGATGGGGAAGCGGTGCGACCAGTACCAGACGCTGAACGAGCCGCGCTCGGCGTCGAACTTGAGCCGAAGCTCGCCGCGTTCCAGCACCGCGCCGTAATGGTCGCCGAGGAACGGCAGCAGCACCTTGCCGTGCAGCGCCGCCTCCAGCGGCTCCCAGTCGATATCGAAAAAAGGTGCGAAGGGCGAGGCCGGCCCCCACTCCAGAACGTCGAGCCACCAGGGATTGTCGCTGGCGCCGACTCCCATGTGGTTCGGCACGAAGTCGAGGATCAGCCCGATGCCCTGTTCGTGCAGCGCCGCCACGAAGCGGTCGAAGGAGGCTTGGTCGCCGATCTCCGGATTGAACTGGGCATGGTCGGTGATGTCGTAGCCGTGCGTCGAGCCCGCACGCGCCTTCAGGAACGGCGAGGCGTAGACGTGGCTGACGCCCAATTCACCGAAATAGGGCGCCAGCTCCGTCGCCTGCTCGAAGGTGAAATCTTTGCTGAACTGCAGGCGGATGGTGGCGCGGGGAACGGCTGGCGGCCCCGTCATGACTCAGCCTGAAGGCTTTGGCCGCGCGCGGCGGTCACCGCGACGGCCAGAGCCTTCAAGCCCTCGTCGCGAGCGATCTCCTCCACGCTCGGACCCAGGCGCCGACGCCAGTTCGGATGCTGGTCGATGGTGCCGGGCAGGTTCGGCTGCTCGATCTCGCCAAGCGCGTCTTCGATCTGGACCATGACGATACGCCCTGCTGTGGTGGCGAGGTAACGGTGCGCCGCTTCCACCAGTTCCCGGCTGTAGGGCTGGTTTCCGTCGTCCGTCGGGTAGGAGGCGGGCTTCATCCCCTCGCGCGACAGCGCCTGCAACAGCCGCCAGCGGTCGACGCCGCGGTCCCAGGTGTCCTTGTCCTGCGCTTCCTTGCTCGGATAGAGGTTGAGGCGCCGGCGCCACTCCAGATCATGGCCGGTCCAGAAGCCCTTGAAGGTGGCGAGGTCGTGCGTGGTGATGGTGACCATCGCCTCGGACGGGTACGCCGCCGGCGGCAGGAAGCCGCCGTCCGACGCGCGCTCGAAGTACAGCACGCGGTAGCTGAGGATTCCCGCCTTCTGCATGGCCGGCCGGAAGCCTTCCGGCACGGTGCCCAGATCCTCGCCGATGACGATGCAGTCCTGCCGGCGCGACTCCAGCGCGATGATCCGCACCAAGTCCTCGAACGGGTACTGGACGTATGCGCCGTCCCCGCCATCGGCCGGGATCCAGAACAGATGCTTCAGCGCCATCACATGGTCGATGCGCAGCGCCCCGGCGTGGCGCATGTTGGCGCGGACCAGGCGGATGAAGGGTTCATAGGCCGCCTCGTGCAAGGCGACCGGCGAGAACGGCGTAAGGCCCCAGTTCTGCCCCTTCATGTTGAACTGGTCCGGTGGAGCACCGACGTTGGCGCCCTGCACCAGCACCTTCGGATTGGCCCAGGCCGACGCCCCGCCCGGGTGCCCGGCCACCGCCAGGTCGCGGTAGAAGCCGACGCTCAGCCCCGCCCTCTTGCCGCGGAGCGCCGCCTGTTCGAGCTGGCGGTCGGCCTCCCATTGCAGGTACTCGAAGAACTCGATGCGCTCGGCATGATCTCGCGCGAACTCTTCCACGGCCGGGCTCTCCGGGCAGCGGTACTCCTCGGGCCAGGTCTGCCACGCCCAGCGGCCGGGGTCGGCGGCGTAGAAGTGCTCGTGCAGCGTGTCGAACAATGCATGGCGGTGCAGCGCCGGCCCCATCTGGCGCTGGAAGGCGCGGAACGCCTGCCCGCGCGGGCTGATGTCGCCCTCCTTCAAGTGGTTGGCACGGAAGCTGGCGTAGAGCAGTCCCAGCACCGGCAGCTTGAGGCGCGCCACCGCCGGATAGTCCACCAGCTCCGCCGCCCGCGCCGCGGCGAGGTCGCGCCGGAACGCCTCTTGAGCGATGGCATCCCGCGCCGCGGGAGCCTCGCCAAGATCCGGCACCGCCTCCACGTCGATGTAGAAGACGTTGAGGAAAGTGCGGTTGGACGGCGAATAGGGGCCGTAATGGTTGGGATCCGACGGGAACAGTGCGTGCAGCGGGTTGAGGCCCACCAACCCCGCACCGAGCGCCCCCGCCGTCTCGGCGAAGCGGCCGAGGTCGTCGAAGTCGCCGATGCCCCAGTCGTCGGCGCTCTTCAGGGAATAGAGCTGCACGCCGATGCCCCAGGTGCGTCCACCCGGCACCACCTCCTCCGGCAGGACGCAACGCTGCGGCGCCACGATCAGCGGGATCGAACCCTCCAGTGCCCCGCCCAGCCCGCGCGGCCGCACCTCGACCCTCAACGTGTGATAGCCGAGCGGCAGCGGGCGCGGCGCCGTCAGAATGCGCCGCTCGAACGCCAGCCCGTCCAGCGTGGCGGTCCCGTCCACCGGCAGCGTGCCGAAGCCCAGCTCCCCGCGGTGTTCCGCCCCCTGCTCCTCGGTGAGAGTCCAGATCAGCGCAGCGTCGCCCAGCCCGACCGGCGCGCTGACCGGCACGGCGAGGGGCGCGCCCTCGTCCAGCACCAGAACCGGCGGCAGCATGCGCCGCCATGCGCGCTCCTCGACGGTGCGCAGGCTCCGCGCGATCGCCTCGTCGGAGCCCACATCCAGCCCCATGGCGGAGATCAGCGCCACCTGCGTGTCGCGGGACGTCTCGCGCCGGTTGCCCCAGATGTCATGGTAGAAAGGCTCGATGCCGACGAGGTCGGCCAGCCGGTCCAGTTCGCTCATTGCGCTTTTTTCTCCCCCAACCGTCTTCGCGCCGCGGTCAGCACTCGCCTAAGAACACCAGCACCGACCACCCAGGCAGGACGCTGCCGGCCAGCCGCTCGCCGAGGTCCGGCTCGCTGGCCGCCAGCAGCCGGCCCGCCGGCGTGGCGACGCCGTCCTGCACACCGTCACCCAAATTGGCGAGCATCACCAGCGCGGCTCCATCCGCCAGCGGCCAGGAAACGGCGAACGCCGTTCCCTGCCGCCACACCACGCTGCCGGCACCGACACCGTGCAGGCGCGGCATCACTTCGGCGGCGCGCACCCGCAGCAGGTCCCGGGTGAAGGAGAGCCATCCGGCATGAGGATCGCGCGTCCGCGCCCCCCAGTCCAGCCTCGAACCTTCGAAGGTCTCCCGCGCAACCGGGTCGGGAATACGGGCGCGCGCACGCTCGTCGGCGAATTCCGGGAATTTGGCGAACTCACGCCGCCGCCCGTCGCGCACGGCCTGCGCCAGATCGCCGCAGAAATCGCAGAAGAAAGTGAAGGGCCGACGCTCACCCCACTCCTCCCCCATGAACAGCATGGGTACGGCCGGCGCCAGCAGCGTCGCCGTCATCAGCGCGCGCAGCCGCCGCGGCTCGGCGAGAGCCGCCAGCCGCTCGCCAAAAGCGCGGTTGCCGATCTGGTCGTGGTTCTGCAGGAAGTTCACGAAAGCCAGCGGCGAGAGGTGCGCCGACGGCTCGCCGCGCGGCTCGCCGTCGCGATAGGCCGAGGGATCCCCCTGGTAGACGAAGCCCTCCGCCAGCGCGCGGGCCATGTGCCCCACCGCGTCACCGACGTAGTCCGCGTAGTAGCCACCCGCCTCGCCCGTCGCCAACACGTGCGCCGCGTGGTGGTAGTCGTCGTTCCACTGCGCGGTGAAGTGGCGCGCCGTGCAGTCGTCGCGCTCGAGGTAGCGTGCGGCGTTGTCGTCGTTCTCCAGCACCAGATGGATATAGCGCTCGCGCCCGACAGCCTCCTGCACCCGCCCGGCCAGTTCCACCAGGATGTCCGGGTCGCTGTCGTCGATGATGGCGTGCACCGCGTCGAAGCGCAGCCCGTCGAAGCGAAACTCCTCCAGCCAGTACAGTGCGTTGTGGACGAAGAACTCGCGCACCGGCCGCGACCCGGGGCCGTCGAAGTTGATCGCCGCACCCCAGGGGGTGTGGTGCCGCTCGGTGAAGAAGGACGCGGCGTAGGCGTTGAGATAATTCCCCTCCGGCCCGAAGTGGTTGTAGACCACGTCCAGGAAGACCATCAGCCCACGCCCGTGCGCCGCGTCGATGAGCGCCTTGAGGTCCTCGGGCGTGCCGTAGGCGGCATCCGGGGCGAAGGGCAGCACGCCGTCGTAGCCCCAGTTCCGGGTGCCGGCGAAGTCGGACAAGGGCATCAGCTCGAGCGTCGTCACCCCCAGCTCGACGAGGTGGTCGAGCTTGTCGATGACGGCGCGGTAGGTGCCTTCGGGAGTGAAGGTGCCGACGTGCAGCTCGTACAGCACCGCCTCGTGCCACGGCCGGCCGCGCCAGTCGGCGTGGCGCCACGCGTAGCGGCCGGGGTCCACCACCTCGCTGAAGCCGTGCACGTCCTGCGCCTGGAAGCGCGACGCGGGGTCCGGCACTTTCAGCCCGTCCGGCAGCGCGAAGCGGTAGCGCCCGCCTGCCCGCGCCCGGTCGGTCGACAGCTCGAACCAGCCCTCTCCCACCGGATGCATCGGCAACGGCTCGCTCGCGTCAAGCTCCACCGCCACCGACGGCGCGGATGGGGCCCACAGGCGAAAACGAACGGAGCCGTCCGGCGACATCTCGGCGCCAAAGGGCATGGCATGGGCGGAGTGTGACTGCATGGAGGCCTGTCGGTCGTTGGTGTGTGTCCTGGCACACCTCAACAGACCACGGCGGCGGATGATCCGGCCGGTGCGCCACAGCAAAAGGCGCAGCCGGACACCTACGACGACGTCTTCGCCTCTGCGGCCTTGGCCTGGACCAACTGCTCCAGGCGGTTGCGGTAGCCCGCGACGGCGGCCTGCACCTCGCGGAGCATGGAGTCCAGCGGACGCCTAGAGTCCACCGCCTGCATCAGCTCGTGCGAGAGATCCACGGCGCGTGCCACCTCTTTTGCGTCGGCGGTGCCCAGTTCCGCCTGGGCGCGGATGGACTCGGCCACTTGGCGCAACGCGCGGGCGGCGGTCTTGGCAGCGGCGATGTCCGCATCCTCGGCCAGACGGCGCACCAGATCGTCCACCACGCCGGGCACGCGGGCGAGGTGCTCGATCGCCATGCGGTCCGGCGGCGCCTTCAAGAGCCCATCCCGCGCGAACTCAACCAGGAAAGCCGCCTGCACGCTGGACCGCAGCACCTTCTGCTCGCTCACCTGCCGGATCGCCTGGGTCATCAACTGGCGGACGTTGGTGGTGGCCCACTTGCCGATGGCCTTGAGCTTCAGCGTGTTCGGCACGTCCAGCAGCGGGATCTGGTTGCCCTCGCGCGACGACTTGCGGCGGTCCGGGCCGGTGTAGTCCGACGTCACCACGAAACCCTTGCGCTCCCTGATGAGTGTGGCGATGCGCTCCTGCACCTGCTTGGGCGAGATGGGCTTGACCAGCAGGTCGTCGGCGCCCGAGTTGGTCACCCGCATCAGCAGCACCGGAGTCGGCTGCCAGGTGGTCACGATCAGGCCGGCGAAGGGGTTGGGCGTGCCGGGATCGTTGCGGATGGTGCGCACCAGCTTGAACGCCTCCGCCCCCGCGTCCTCGCCGTCGGCGTCGACCAGCAGCAGGTCCGGGGTGGACGCATTGAGGCGAGCCGCGGCGTCCTTGGGGTTCGAGTAGGTGTCGACCTTCTTGATGCCAAGGCGACCCAGCACGTCGCGCATGAGGCGCAGCGTGTTGTGCTGGGTGTCGATGATCGCCGCCTCAACGAGAGAGAAATCGTATTCGGGCATGGAACAGCCTGGGCCACGGATTGCAGCAGCGACCTTAACACAATCCTGCATGGCGGCTAACGTTCTGTCTGTCCTCGGGCGGCGGGCAGGGTCATCCGGCCCGGTCACGCTCCGGGGATTCCACCAGCACGAACACCAGCACGCTGCGGCCGTCCACCGGCACCGCCTTGCCCGACAGCAGCATCCGCCCGTCGCCGGCACCGTCCGCCACCCGTGTGTCCAGCACGCAGCGCCAGCCGAGCCCGCCCGGCACCGTCGGCAGGGTGAAGGACACCGCGTCGTGGTGCGCGTTCAGCACGATCAGCAGCACGCCGTCGTCCGCCGCCGTGCCGTCCGGGCGCAGGTACTCGCCCGCGTGGCCGTTGAGCAGCAGGCCGATGCAGCGTGCATGCGTGTTGCGCCACTGCTCGGCGGCCTTCTCGTTTCCCTGCGGGGTGTACCAGGCGATGTCCTTCAGCCCGTCGGCCGAGGTCATGCGGCCGTGCAGGAACACCGGCCGGCGCAGCACCGGGTGCGCCTTGCGCAAGGCGATCAGGCGCCTGGTGAAGGCCAGCAGGTCGCCGGCCTGCTCCCCCGCCCGGCTCCAGTCGAACCAGGCCAGCTCGTTGTCCTGGCAGTAGGCGTTGTTGTTGCCGAGTTGGCTGTGCCCGACCTCGTCGCCGGAGAGCATCATCGGCGTGCCCTGGGACAGCAGGAGCGTCGCCAGCAGGTTGCGCTTCTGCCGATCGCGGACGGTGCGGACCGCCGGGTCGTCCGTCGGGCCCTCGACACCGTAGTTGGCGGAGTAATTGGCGGAGTGGCCGTCGCGGTTGCCCTCGCCGTTCGCCCAGTTGTGCTTCTCGGTATAGGAGACGAGGTCCTCCAGCGTGAATCCGTCGTGCGCGGTGATGAAGTTCACCGACGACCACGCCTTGCGCCCGCGCTTCTCGAACAGGTCGGACGAGCCAGCGATGCGCCCGGCCAGTTCCGGCAGCATGCCCTCGTCGCCGCGCCAGTAGCGGCGCACGGTGTCGCGGTAGCGGTCGTTCCACTCCGCCCAGCCCGGCGGGAAGTTGCCGACCTGGTAGCCGCCGGGGCCGACGTCCCACGGCTCGGCGATCAGCTTGACGCCGGCCAGCACCGGATCCTGCCGCACCGCGTCGAGGAAGCCGCCCGCCGGGTCGAAGCCGTAGGACTCCCGCCCCAACACGGTGGAGAGGTCGAAGCGGAACCCGTCCACGTGCATCTCCGTCACCCAGTACCGCAGGCTGTCCATCACCATCTGGAGGACGCGGGGGTGGGTGAGGTTCAGCGTGTTTCCGGTGCCGGTGTCGTCGATGTAGTAGCGCTTGTCGCCCGGCATCAGCCGGTAATAGGACGCGTTGTCGATGCCGCGGAAGCTGAGCGTGGGACCCAGGTGGTTGCCCTCGCCCGTGTGGTTGTAGACCACGTCCAGGATGACCTCGATCCCCGCCTCGTGCAGGCGGGCGACCATGGTCTTGAACTCCGACAGCACGCCAGTGGTCATGTAGCGCGGCTCGGGCGCGAAGAAGCCGATGGAGTTGTAGCCCCAGTAATTGTGCAGCCCCTGTGCCACCAGATGGCGGTCGTCGGTGAAGGCGTGCACCGGCAGCAGTTCCACCGCCGTGATCCCCAGCGCCTTGAGGTAGTCGATCGCCACCGGGGTCGACATGCCGGCGAAGGTGCCACGCAGCGGCTTCGGCACCTCGGGATGCCGCATGGTGAAGCCGCGCACGTGGCTCTCGTAGATGATCGTGTCGCTCCACGGCACCTCGGGGTGGCGGTCGTGACCCCAGGTGAAGGCGGGATCCACCACGCGGCACTTGGCCATGGTGCGGGCGTTGTCGCGCCGGTCGAAGGACAGGTCCTCGCGCGTCGAGCCCAAGCGGTAGCCGTAATGCGCGTCCGACCACTTGATGGTGCCGAACAGCGCCTTGGCGTAGGGGTCGAGCAGCAGCTTGTTGTTGTTGAACCGGTGGCCGTTCGCCGGGTCGTAGGGGCCGTACACGCGGTAGCCGTACAGCATGCCCGGCCGCGCCTCCGGCAGGTAGCCGTGCCAGACCTCGTCGGTGTGTTCGGGCAGGACGATGCGCTCGACCTCGTGCTGGCCGGCCTTGTCGAACAGGCACAGCTCCACCTTCTCGGCGTTGGCCGAGAACAGGGCGAAGTTGACGCCGAATCCGTCCCACGTGGCGCCCAGCGGATACGGCTTGCCGGGCCAGACGATGGTGCGCACGGACCCGCTTCTGGGCATCTGGTTTGGGCTCCGGAAGAAACGATCGGAAGGGCCGGATCCTTGCACCGGCGGCGTGTCATCTGGCTGCAATAAAGGAGAGGTATCCGTGGGCCGTCAAGGGACCGCGCGTGCGCAGGCCCATCCCGCAGGCGTCAACAAACGAACGATCCCCTCCTCCCGTCCTTTGCGGACGCCGTATCGACCTACGCAGCGCGCAAGGAATTTGACATGGCTCTCTATTGCGGGCCCCATTGACGCTTCCGGAGGACGCCACACGTCTCATCCCGAGAGCCGTGCGCGGCGACGACTTCGAATGCAAGGAGCAAGCCATGGAGCCAAAGACGACGACGCCCGCTCACGATGCCGTACACCAGGTCGGCACCGTCACGTTGACCGATGACACCACCGGCCGCAGCTTCAAGCTCCCGCTGCTGGAAGGCACGACGGGGCCGCGCACCATCGACATCCGCAAGCTGTACGCCGAATCCGGCTACTTCACGTTCGACCCGGGCTTCACTTCCACGGCGAGCTGTGAGTCGGCGATCACCTTCATCGATGGCAGCCAGGGCGTGCTGCTGCACCGCGGCTACGCCATCCAGGACTTGGCGGAGCACTGCGATTACCTGGAGGTCTGTTACCTGCTGCTGAACGGCGAGCTTCCCGACGCCCAGCAGAAGCAGAAGTTCGCCCACACCATCACTTACCACACCATGGTGCACGAGCAGCTGATCCGCTTCTACAGCGGCTTCCGCCGCGACGCGCACCCGATGGCGGTGATGTGCGGGGTGGCGGGCGCGCTGTCGGCTTTCTACCACGACTCGACCGACTTCTCGAACCCGGTGCACCGGATGATCACGTCGCACCGGCTGATCGCCAAGATGCCGACCATGGCGGCCATGGCGTACAAGTATGCTGTCGGCCAGCCCTTCATGTACCCGCGCAACGACCTGCAATACACCGAGAACTTCCTGTACATGACCTTCGGCACCCCGTTCGAGCCGTACCGGGTGAACCCGGTACTGGCGCGGGCGCTGGACAAGATCTTCATCCTGCACGCCGACCACGAGCAGAACGCTTCCACCTCCACCGTCCGCTTGGCCGGCTCCTCGCACGCCAACCCGTTCGCCTGCATCGCGTCCGGCATCACCGCGCTGTGGGGCCCGGCGCACGGCGGCGCCAACGAGGCGGTGCTGAAGATGCTGGAGCAGATCGGCTCGGTCGACCGCATCCCCGAGTTCGTCCGCCGCGCCAAGGACAAGAACGACCCGTTCCGCCTGATGGGCTTCGGCCACCGCGTCTACAAGAACTACGACCCGCGCGCCAAGATCATGCGCCAGCTCTGCTACGAAGTGCTGGATGAGCTCGGCATCAAGGACGAGCCGCTGCTCGCCATCGCCATGGAGCTCGAGAAGATCGCGCTCGAGGACTCCTACTTCGTCGAGAAGAAGCTGTACCCGAACGTCGACTTCTACTCCGGCATCATCCTGAAGGCGATGGGCTTCCCGACCAGCATGTTCACGGTTCTCTTCGCGCTGGCCCGCACGGTGGGCTGGATCGCGCAGTGGAAGGAGATGATGGAGGATCCGGAGCAGAAGATCGGCCGCCCTCGCCAGCTCTACACCGGCGCCACCGCCCGCCCCGTGGTGCCGCTGAGCCAACGGTGATGTTCCTTAATCCCTCCCCCAGCCCTGTTGGGGGAGGTTAGGAGGGGGCAAGGTCATCCCGAGAATCCTGGCCCCTGGTAACCGCGCCTAAACACGAAGCAACAAAGAGATCCAAGAGTCACAAAGCCACTTCGACCAGCTCCGGCTCTTTCTCGACGTTTGAGCACGCGAACATTCAAATCTTCTAGATCTTCGTTGCTTCGTGTTTAACCGAGCCCGGCGAATTCCGGATCCTTGGGGAGATCTTGCCCCCACCCTGACCACGGTCGCTCGCAAGTCTCGCGACCGCGCTCCGCCTACGATCGCCTTCGGCGCTCGTTGCCTGCGGCATCGGCTCCACGCCCCCAGCGGGGCTGGGGGAGGGTTTGGCACTCATTCCGGCAGGCCAAGGATGTGGAAGCTCTCCTCGAGTTGGGGGCTCATGGCAATGTCGAGGCGCTCACCCGTCGGGAGACGGCGCAGGAACCAGCGGGTATAGATCTCCATGATTTCCCGGCTTCCCGCCAGGCGGGTGAAGGTACGCTCGACGACCTCTGCGAAGGCCGGGTCGTCCTTGCGGAACATGATGCCGTACGGGTCGTAGGACAGATAGTCTCCGACGATGCGGAACACGCCGCGCCGGCCGGTCCGGGCGAGAAGCCCGTACAGCAGCACCTCGTCGCCAGCGAAAGCGTCCGCCTCGCCGCTCTCCAACATGGCGAAGGACTTGTCGTGGTCGGCGCCCGCCAGCAGCTTGACGTCGAGACGCTGGCGCTCGACCAGCTGGCGCACGGCGGCCTCGTTGGTGGTTCCGGCGGTAACCACCACGGCCTTGCCGCGCAGGTCCTGGTGCGAGGCGATGCGGCTCGCCTGCGGAACGAGCAGCCGGGTACCGCTGACGAAGATCAGCGGCGAGAAGGCGACTTGGCGTTGGCGGGCGTGGCTGTTGGTGGTGGCGCCGCACTCCAGGTCGATGGAGCCGTCGAGCAGCGCCGGGATCCGGGTCTCGGCGGTCACTGGACGATGCTCGACGGCGACCTCGCGACCGAGTTCGGCCGCCACCTCGTCGACGATGGCGCGGCAGAGGTCGAGGGAGTAGCCGGTCGGCTGCCGCCGGGCGTCCAGGTAGGCGAAGGGGAAGGCATCCTCGCGGAATCCCAGGACGATGCGCCCGCTGCTGCGGACCTTCAGCAGCGTGCCGCCCAACTCCTGCGCGCACACGGCGCTCGGGCCGAGGGCCGCGGCAAGGAACGCGACGAGAAGAAGTGCTGCCCGCCGCCGCATCTCAGTGCGTCCCGCGGAGCGCCGCCGGGCCTTCGTCCAGGCGCCCAACCGCCGCGGCCCGCGGCCCCAGCTCGCCCTCCCACTTCGCCACCACGGTGGTGGCCAGGCTGTTGCCCAGCACGTTGGTGGCCGAGCGCGCCATGTCCAGCAACTGGTCGATGCCCATGATCAGCAGCAGCCCGGCCTCGGGCACGTTGAAGGTCGCCAGCGCCGCCGCAATGACCACTAGCGAGGCGCGCGGCACGCCGGCCATGCCTTTGCTGGTGACCATCAGGATCAGCAGCATGGTCATCTGCTCGCCTAGGGACAGGTCGATGCCGTAGGCCTGCGCGATGAACAGCGTCGCAAAGGTGCAGTACATCATCGAGCCGTCGAGGTTGAACGAATAGCCCAGCGGCAGCACGAAGCCGATGATGCGCTCGCTGACCGGCAGCTTCTCCAACTCCTCCATGGTGCGGGGATAGGCGGCCTCGCTGCTGGCGGTGCTGAAGGCCAGGAGGATCGGGTCCTTGATCAGCCGCAGCATCGCGAACAGCGTGTAGCCCAGGAACAGGAAGCCGATGGCGCACAGCACCACCCACAGGATGGCGATGCTGAGGTAGAACTGGAGCATGAACTTGCCGTAGGTGAGGATAATGCCCAGGCCCTGCGTGGCCACGATGGACGCCATGGCCGCAAACACCGCCAGCGGCGCAAAGCGCATGACGTAGTCGGTGATGCGCAGCATGATGTGGGACAGTTCCCCGACCCAGCGCACCACGATCTCCGACTTGTCCACCGCCCCGGCGGCGACGCCGAATAACACGGAGAACACGACGATCTGCAGGATCTCGTTGGTCGCCATCGCCTCGAAGATGCTGCGCGGCACGAGGTGGACGACGAACTCCTTCAAGGACAGCGCGCCGGTCTTCAGGTTGGTCGCCGTCCCCGGATCGGGCAGCGGCAGGCCGAGCCCGTTGCCGGGTTGCAGCAGGTTCACCATGATCAGGCCGATCAACAGCGACACCAGCGACGCGCCGATGAACCAGCCCATAGCCTTCAGGCCGATGCGGCCGATCGCCCCCGTGTCGCCCATGTGCGCGATGCCGACCACCAGGGTGGAGAAGACCAGTGGTGCTATGATCATCTTGATCAGCCGCAGGAAGATGTCGGTGATCAGGTTGATGTGGTCGGCGATGGCCTTGACCGTCTGCGGGTCGGGCACCATCGTGTTGATGAAGTATCCAACGATGATGCCCAGCAGCATGCCGGCGATGATGAACCCGGTGAGCTTCTGCGACCTCATGGAACGACCTCCCCCCCTGCCGACGCCCTGTCCTCTCCAACAGTCCCTCTCCAACAGTCGGCATGCGGATTTCGTCGCTATTCCCCCGTTGCTCCAGCGCAAGCACTCCGTTGTGCGTCGCTGTGCAGACCCTTGACGTGCACAATCGTCGGAAGCGGGCGATTACATTGGCCGATCAATAACTTGCACCGCATCATTCGCAGACGAACGTGTAGCACTTCCTTCGAAGCCGAAGTGTCTGCCGGCTGCGAATGGAACACTATGAAACACTATGCAACAGTGTGCAGGGGGTGTTCAGTTCGTCTTTCTGGGAGTAGAGCGGGCGGTGGACGCACCTCGGGCGTCTGCGAATTTAATCCTATCAAAACTGGCCGACCTTTGCAAGTCCTCCGCGCCGGGGCGCGGACGTCAGCTCTGCAGGACTGTGGACCACGCGTTGATCTGGGCCGCCGACATGACTTCCACCTGCGAGCCGGTGATGCCATTGGCCTGAGTGCGGGTCATGGCCAGGATGTTCGACGCCGACAGCGCCGTGATCTGGGCGTTGGTCAGGCTGCCGATCTGCGACGCCGACAGCACGCTGACCTGCGTCGTCAGTGCCGCGATGCTGTCACGGCTCAGTGCGGCCACTTGCTCGGTGCTCAGCGACGCGATGCTCGCGTATTGCAGCGATGCGAACTGCCCCGTGGTCAGCGCCGCGAGGCTCTCGGTGCTCAGTCCGGTCAGCGCGGAGCCGCTCAGGGCGGTCAGCTGGGTGGTGGACAGATTCCGGCCACTGGCAGCCGCGGCACACCGGTTCCGCAGAACCTCAATCTAAGATTTTTGACAAAAATCAAGAATTAGCAAACCCATATTACTGAATATGCCGACATTTTCCACCGCCCCGCGAGAGGGCGCGCGACAACAATGGGAAGGAATGATGACGCCGCCGGAAGATCTCTTCGGCGTGGCCGAGCCGGTAGGCAGTGGCCATCGGGCACACGCGATCATCGACCATCTCATACGCCGCGGGCTGGTGGCGCTGATCGCTATCGTACTGCTGGCCGGAACTGCGGCAGCTCTGATGCACGGCGCGGTGTCCTCGCTGGACCACACGGCCGAGGTGATCAATCTGAGCGGCCGGCAGCGCATGCTCACCCAGCGCGCCGCTTTGTTCGCTACCCGCATTGGCGCGACCGATGAGATCGAACGCATGGTCCATCAGAGCGAGCTGCGCGCCGTCATCGACAACATCACCAGGGCGCAGACGCTCCTTACCGATTCACCAGAAATCCTTCCCGAAGTCCGCGAACTGTACGCCACAATCTGGCTGCCGGAAAACGGCATACTGCGGCGCTACGTGGACGCGTTGCAGCCGTTCCTCACCCCGTCGCCCCCGCGCAACCTGCCGGTCCCGCGGGTGGACGAGGTGCTAGCCACGCTGGACGGAATGACAGGACGGGTCGTCGGGCTGGTGAACGCCACCGTCCAGCGTTCCTGGCTGCTGAGCCTGATCGTCTTCGGCGTGATCGCCGGGACGGCGGTGATCATGATCCCCTTCGCCATCCTGCCGCCGGCCCGGCTCGTGCATCGACAGGTGGACGACATGGCGGCCATCGCCGCCCGCCTTGCGCTCGCGCGCACCGAAGCGGACGAAGCCAACCGCGCGAAGTCCGGGTTCCTGTCGCGCATGAGCCATGAGTTGCGCACACCGCTGAACGCCATACTGGGTTTTGGGCAGCTGATGCAGTCCAGCGCGGCAACGCCGCTCACCCCGCAGCAGGCCACCTGCGTCGAGCACATCCTGTCGGCCGGCGATCACCTGCTGCAACTCATCAACGACATTCTCGATCTCGCGAAGATCGAAGCCGGCAAGATCCAGCTGTCGCTGGAAAACGTGTACCTCGAAACCGTGGTCCAGGAGTGCCTGACCATGACCGGGGCCATGGCAGCGAAGCACCGGATCCAGGTTCTGGTTGGCCAAGGGCCGGAACCGGACATGGCGGTTACCGCTGACCACATGCGGCTGCGGCAAGTGGTGCTGAACCTCATCTCCAACGCCATCAAGTACAACCGAACGGGTGGCACGGTGACGCTGTCCTGCGGCAGGGCTCCGGACGGGCGTCTGCGGCTGACGGTGGCGGACACCGGTCATGGCATCCCCGAAGCTCAACGCGACATGCTGTTCCGGCCCTTCACCCGCCTGGATGCCGAGTACAAGGACATCGAGGGCACCGGCATCGGGCTAACTATCACCAAGCAGCTGGTGGAGATGATGGGCGGAACGATCGACTACGTCACGGCCGAGGGGAAGGGGACAACCTTCTGGGTCGATCTTCCCGGCTCAGCGTCGGCTGAGCATCCCGCCCCATCCACCGAGACGGCAGCAGACAAGGGCATGGGAACGATCCTCTACATCGAGGACAACCCGGCCAACATCCAGCTTCTGAAGATGATCGTCAGCCAGATCGGGCCCTTCACGCTCCTGACGGCGCACACAGCCGAACTCGGGTTGGAATTGGCGGAGGCGCATGCGCCACAACTGATCTTCATGGATCTTAACTTGCCGGGAATGGATGGCTTCGAGGTGCTCCAACGGCTGAAAGCGAACCCAGCCACTCACGACATCCCGGTGGTGGCGCTGACCGCCGACGCGACAAAGCGCAGCATTCAGCGCGGGGAGGCAGCCGGCTTCCAGCAGTATCTGAACAAGCCCATTGACGTGGAGCGGGTAACCGAGGTGATCCGCACCATCATGACGGCTTAGAAAGCTCCAGCACCACCGTCCCCAACGGCGGCAGGGTCAGGTTCAGCGAGTGCGGGCGGCCGTGCCAGGAGATGGCTTCCGCGTCCACGCCCTCGCCGGGGCTCACGCCGCTGCCTCCGTACCGGCCGTCGTCGGTGTTGAGGCGCAGCGCGTAGCGGCCAGGGTGCGGCACGCCGACGCGGTAGCCCGCGCGCGGGACCGGCGTGAAGCTGCACACCACCACGAACACGTGCTCCGCATCCCGGCCCTTGCGCAGGAAGCTCAGAACGCTGTTGTCCGAGTCGTTGGCCTCAAGCCACTCGAAGCCGGCCGGGTCGGTGTCGAGCTGGTGCAGCGCCGGCTCGGACCGGTAGAGGTGGTTGAGGTCGGCGATCAGGTCGCGTATGCCACGGTGCAGCGGCTCCTCCAGGAGGTGCCAGTCCAGGCTCTCGGCATCGTTCCACTCGCGCCACTGCGCGAACTCGCCGCCCATGAACAGCAGCTTCTTGCCGGGGTGCGTCCACATGAAGGCGTAGTAGGCGCGCAGGTTGGCGAACTTCTGCCAGAGGTCGCCCGCCATCTTGTCGATCAGCGAGCGCTTGCCGTGCACCACCTCGTCGTGGCTCAGCGGCAGGACGAAGTTCTCCGAGAACGCATACAGGAGGCCGAAGGTCAGGTCGTTGTGGTGGTAGCGGCGGTGGATCGGGTCCTTCTGCATGTAGTTCAGGGTGTCGTGCATCCACCCCATGTTCCACTTGAACCCGAAGCCAAGGCCGCCGAGATAGGTCGGCCGCGACACGCTGGGCCAGGCGGTGGATTCCTCGGCGATGGTCGTGGTGCCGTCGTGCCGGCCGAAAGCCAGCTCGTTCATGCGCTTGAGGAAGGCAATGGCCTCCAGGTTCTCGCGCCCGCCGAACTGGTTGGGGATCCACTCCCCCTCCTTGCGGCTGTAGTCGAGGTAGAGCATGGAGGCCACCGCGTCCACCCGCAGGCCGTCGAGGTGGTACTGCTCCAGCCAGAACAGCGCGTTGCCCAGCAGGAAGTTCGACACCTCGCGCCGGCCGAAATTGTAGATCAGGGTGTTCCAGTCCATGTGGTAGCCCTGGCGCGGGTCGGCGTGCTCGTACAGGTGCGATCCGTCGAACCAGCCCAGCCCGTGCTGGTCGGTCGGGAAATGTCCCGGCACCCAATCGAGGATGACGCCCAGTCCCGCGCGGTGACAGGCGTCGACGAAGCGCTTGAACGCCTCCGGGCCGCCGTGCCGCTTGGTCGGCGCGTAGAGGCCGATGGGCTGGTAGCCCCAGGAACCGTCGAACGGGTGCTCGGTGATCGGCAGCAACTCGATATGGGTGAAGCCCAGCTCCTTGACGTAGGGCACCAGGCGCTCGGCCAGTTCGTCGTAGGTGAGGAAGCGGTTGCCCTCCTCCGGCACCCGCGCCCAGGAACCCAGATGCACTTCGTAGACGCTCATCGGCGCCTCGCGATCCTGCGCCTTGGCTCGGTCGTGCATCCAGGCATGATCCTGCCAGCCGAAGGACTGCACTCCGTGCACCACCGAGGCGGTGGCCGGGCGCAGTTCCGCCTCGAAGGCGTAGGGGTCGGCCTTCAGGGGCAGCAGGTTGCCGTCGGGGCCCTTGATCTCGAACTTGTAGCAGGCGCCGATGCCGACGTGCGGGACGAAGATCTCCCAGATGCCGGCCTCGACGCGCTTGCGCATGGGGAGCCGCCGGCCGTCCCACCCGCAGAAGTCGCCGGTCACGCTGACCCGCTTGGCGTTCGGCGCCCACACCGCGAAGGCGACGCCGGCCACGTTGTCGATCTCGCGCGGGTGGGCGCCCAGGCGCTCGTAGGCGCGCAGGTGGTTGCCCTCGGCGATCAGGTGCAGGTCCAGCTCGCCCAGGATCGGACCGAAGCGGTAGGCGTCCTCGAACTCCGTGGTCGCCAGCGGGAACTCCACCCTCAGGCGGTAGCGGAAGCGCTGGCGACGGTTCGGCATTATCGCGTTGAAGAAGCCGTCGGGATGCACGCGCTCCAACTCCGCGGCCGGCTCGCCGGTGGCGCTGTCGATCGCCCAGACGCGCACCGCGCCGGGGAGGAAGGCGCGCACCTCCACCAAGCCATCCGGCCCGTCCTGGTGCATGCCGAGGATGGCAAACGGATCGCCGTGGTCCGCCCGGACGATCGCCTCGATGCCACCCCACAGCATCGCCGCCGCCTTCAGGTCGGCCTTGCGCCGGGTGCTGATGTCGTTCGGCATCGCTGGTCCCTTCCTCTCGTCTGCTTTCTTGGTCGCTCAACAAGGCAGTGAGGTCAATGTGACTCGTGTACCTAGTCCCTCCCCGCCCCCGACGGGGGAGGTCAGGTGGGGGCAAGGTTTCCGTGGCAGGCAGGGGCGTTCTGGATTCTCGGGCTGACCTTGCCCCCACCCAACCCTCCCCCCAGCGGGGCTGGGGGGAGGGCTTGTTTTTCTATTCCATCTCCGGCAGCACGGCGCCGTCGAGGATGCCCAGCACGCCCTTCACCGGGATACCCAGCCAGGTGGGGCGGTTGGACGCTTCGTAGGCGATCTCGTAGAGCGCCTTCTCCATCAGGAACAGCGCCAGAAGGCGCCGGGCGGTCGACTCGTCCTCCGGCCAGACGGCGCTGCCGCGGGCGGTGGTGCGATAGGCCGTCAGGAACGCCGAGACGGTGCGCGCCTCCCAATCCCGCGCGCCCTCGGCCACACGGCCGATGACGCCGGTCTCCTTGGCCATCTCGTCCACCCGGAACAGCGCCGTCCAGGCCGCATAGTTGAACGAACGCAGTATCCCCGCCACATCGATCAGCGGCGAGCGCTTGGCGCGCCGCTCGGACAGTGGACGCGCCGGCTCCCCCTCGAAGTCTATGATGTAGAAATCGTTCTGCGCATGCAGCACCTGCCCCAGGTGGTAGTCGCCGTGCACGCGGATCTTCACCGTGTCCACCGGGCGCTCAACAAACTCGGCCAACCGCTCCAGCACCTCGCGCCGGCGGGCCAGCAGGCCCTCCGCCTCGGCCAGCGTGTCGCCGGACAGGCGCGGCAGCGCCGCCGAGAGGCCGTCGAAGGCGCTCTCCGCCTGCCGGCGGGCGCGCTTGACCCAGGCCGCGAGATCGTCGGAGGTGACCGGCTCCGCATCGAAGTCCGGACCGCCGCCTGGCATCGCCAAGGCGCGGTGCATCTCGGCGGTGCGCTGGCCCAGCGTCGCCGCCCATTGCAGGTACATGCCGAAGGGCTTGCCCGCCTCGGTCTCGTCGGAGGTCTGCTCGACGCCCAGGCGCAGCGCATCCAGTTCGCGTTCCAGGTAGTCCACCGTGGTGGTCCAGCCGTCGCCCTGGTTGCGCACGAAGCCCTGGACCACGACCAGCGCCGTCGGCGTGCCGTCGTCGGCGATGTGCTCGGCGGCGCCCAGCAGCGGCGGCGTGTTGGCGAAGCCTGCCACCTCGGTGAGGAATCGCGCCATCTCCAGTTCCGGGTGCAGGCCGGGAGAGAGGCGGCGCAGCACCTTCACCATCGCCTGGTCGCCGATCAGCGTCGAGGTGTTGCTCTGCTCGACGCCGACGCGGCGCACCTCCGGCGGGTCGGGCAGTTCCAGCTCGGCGAGGCGCGAGGTGGGCCGGAAGCACACCCTGCCACGCGAGGTCGATACCTCCCGTCCCTCGCGTAGCGCGCGGAGCAGCGCCAGCACGAAGCCCTCCTCGGCCGCCGCGTCGTACAGCGCGCCCGGCCGCGGCCCGCGCCGCACCTTGGCCAGCGTGAAGGGCAGCAGGTGCCAGCCGGGGGACGTCGCGTGCGGGTCCCAGCTCATGCCCAGCGGCAGGAAATAGTGCTGCGGCTCGTCTTCACCGGAGACGGACACCTCGACGCGCGCCATCAGGTAACCGTCGCCGGGGCCGGACAACTGGCCGAGGTTGGCGATACGGGTGCCGGTGATGGTCTGGCTCTTGGCGGCGAACCAGCGCTGACCGGGCAGGAAGGCGGGCAGCACTGCGTCTTCCATTTCCCGCACGGAACGGCTGGCGGTGGGCGCCGACCAGCCCTCGCCCACCACCAGTGTGACGAGGTCCGGCATCGGTTCGGGAAGCGTCTCGTGCCAGCGCGGCAGTTCGGCCTCCGCCGCCAGCACGAACCAGTAGAAACCGTAGGCCGGCAAGGTGAGCAGATAGGTCAGGTCGCCGATCGGCGGGAACACGGTGCGGCCCAGCATCTCGACGGGCACGCGGGCCTTCCACTGCTTGAGGTCCAGCTCAACCGCCTGGGCCGAGCGCGACAGGTTGGCAACGCACAGGATGATCTCCTCCTGCCCGCCGTCCTCGAAGGTGCGGAGGTACGCCAGAACCTTGCGGTTGCCGGGATAGAGCAGGCGGAACTGGCCGCGGCCGAACGCCTTGTACTGCTGGCGCACGGTGATCAGCCGCCGGGTCCAGTTCAAGAGCGACGACGGGTTGCGTGCCTGCGCCTCGACGTTCACCGCCTGGTAGCCGTAGATGGGGTCCTGGATCGGCGGCAGGTACAGCCTTGCGGGGTCCGCCCGAGAGAAGCCGCCGTTGCGGTCGGGCGACCACTGCATGGGCGTGCGCACGCCGTCGCGGTCGCCCAGGTAGATGTTGTCGCCCATCCCCAGCTCGTCGCCGTAATAAACCACCGGCGTGCCGGGCATGGACAGGAGCAGGCTGTTCAGGAGCTCGATCTTGCGGCGGTCGTTGTCCAAAAGCGGCGCCAGGCGGCGGCGGATGCCGAGATTGATCCGCATGCGCCGGTCGGACGCGTAGAAGTTCCAGAGGTAGTCGCGCTCGTCGTTGGTGACCATCTCCAGCGTCAACTCGTCGTGGTTGCGCAGAAAGATGGCCCACTGGCTGTTCTCCGGGATCTCCGGCGTCTGGCGCATGATGTCGGCGATGGGATGCCGGTCCTCCATGGCCAGCGCCATGTAAATGCGCGGCATGACCGGGAAGTGGAACGCCATGTGGCACTCGTCGCCGCCCTTGGCGGGGTCGCCGAAATAGGGCAGCACGTCCTCGGGCCACTGGTTGGCCTCGGCCAGCAGCATGCGGTCGGTGTAGTGCTTGTCGACCTCGGCGCGGATGATCTTCAGGATCTCGTGCGTCTCCGGCAGGTTCTCGTTGTTGGTGCCCTCGCGCTCGCGCAGGTATGGGATGGCGTCGAGGCGCAGCCCGTCCACCCCCATGTCCAGCCAGTAGCGCATGGCGTTCAGCACCTCGCGGATCACCCGCTTGCTCTCAAAGTTCAGGTCGGGCTGGTGCGAATAGAAGCGGTGCCAGTAGTACTGTTGCGCCACCGGGTCCCAGGTCCAGTTGGATTTCTCGGTGTCGCAGAAGATGACGCGCGTGCCCAGGTACTTCTGGTCGGTGTCGGACCAGACATAGTAGTTGCGGTGCGCCGAGCCGGGCTTGGCCTCCCGGGCGCGCTGGAACCACCGGTGCTGGTCGGAGGTGTGGTTGATGACCAGCTCGGTGATGACGCGCAGGTTGCGGTCGTGGCATTCGCGCAGGAAGCGCCGGAAGTCCTGCATCGAGCCATAGGACGGATTAACCTCGCGGTAGTCCGCGATGTCGTAGCCGTCGTCGCGCAGCGGCGAGGGGTAGAACGGCAGGATCCACAGCGTCGTGACGCCGAGTTCCTGGATGTAGTCCAGCTTCTCCGTCAGCCCCGCGAAATCGCCGATCCCGTCGTTGTTCGCATCGAAGAATGCCTTGATGTGCAGTTGGTAAATGACGGCGTCCTTGTACCAGAGAGGATCCTTCCGATCGATCATGGGCGCTCGCCGTGCTCCAGGGTTCTTGGAATTCCAGGGGGAAACAGCAACCACGCGGGGAAGGTTGCAAGGCGCTTTCGGCGAAGCCTCCCTGACTTGGGCGCGTGGCGCGGCGCACCTTCGGTACCCCCTCCCACATGAGTCGGGTCAGCCATGACCGCACCCGGATCCTTCATCGTCATCACCGGCGGCGATACCCGCTGCGAGCCCCTGATCCGCGAACTGGTCGCCTCGATCCGCGCGCTGAAACCCGCCGGCGAGTGCCCGGTCGGCGTCATCGACGCCGGCCTGACGGACGAGCAGATCGCGCGCCTGCGCGCCGAGGGGGTGACGGTGGTGACGCCGCCCTGGCCGGTGGACCTGCCGGCACACCGGCTGCGCGGGCGCGTGCACCTCAAGGCGAACCTCGCCAAGCTGCACCTGCCGACCTACTTCCCCGGCTACGAGACGCTGATCTGGATCAACGCCGACGCCTGGATCCAGGACTTCGAGGCCATCGAACTGCTGAAACGCGGCGCCCAGAAGGACCGCTTCGCGATCGTTGCGCAGCTCGGCCGCTTCGCCGAGACGGAGTTGCAGTTGAAGTGGCTGTTCGGGCCGTTCGCGCGGGTGCGCTCGATTCTCTACAAGAACGCCAGCCGCTCCGGCCTGTCCACGGCCGAGTGCCGGGCGCTCGCCACCCGGCCGACGCTGAACGCCGGCGCCTATGCGCTGAAGGCGGACGCGCCGCACTGGGCGTCGTTCCAGGCATGGCAGGCCAGGGTGCTGAGGAAGGGGCGGATCTTCACCTCGGACCAGTTGGCGATGGGCGGTGCAATCTATCTGGACGGCCACCCCATCGAGCTGCTGCCGGAATGGTGCAACCACATCGGCCCCTGGCGCTTCGACGCGGAAAAGCGGGAGCTGGTGGAATACTACTTGCCCAACCGGCGCCTCGGCGTGGTGCACATGGCCGGCGAGGACAAGATGCGCGCCGATCCCCGCGTGACCCGTCCGGTGCTCGACCTGGACGGCCGCGAGCACCTGCTCAGCCTGCGCTATCCGGCGTGGGCGAAGGAGACGGTCGAGGCGTAAGCGATCTTCTCTGCCGCAGCGCAACATGTGTGCATACCGTAGTGCAAAGCGGGGGAGGGTTGGGGTGGGGGCAAGTAACGAGCTAACACTATCCCAACTCCACCCGCACTGTCTGCACCCCCTGCTCCACCCGGATCACGACGACCCTCGGCTCCGATTTGGCGCGGATGACGCTGATGTCGCCGTTGCGCTCCAGCCGGGCCTCGGCGACCTGGTCGACGCGCGTCACGCCGTGGCGGCGCAGATCCTCCTCCAGGTCGCGGTCGGTCAAGTGGGCGGCGTGCATCTGATGGCGGTCCACCGCGCCATCGCGCACCAGTACGCGCGTGCCGCCCTTGAAGAACTGGCCGAAACCGTGCCAGCGGCAGGCCACGGCCGACACCGCCCAGTGCATGGCGATCAGCGTCCCGGCGGATGCCAGCGCCGGCAGCATCGGCGCGTTGCCGGTGACGGCGCGGCTGACGATGGATCCCAGTATGATGCCGAGGATCATGTCGAACGCCGAGGTCTTGCCCATGAAACGCTTCTTGCCCACGCGGACCATGAGCACGGTGACGAGATAGACGATCACCGCCCGCAGCATCATCTGCGGGACGTTGATGTCCTTCGTCTCCAGCCCGCTGCCGAGCAGCAGGCGCGCGAGCGCGTCCAGTTCCTCCATCACGCCCCCGGTGGCACCAGCCTCCAGATCGCCGCGGGGTTCTGGTGGGGATCCAGCCAGACGTGCTGGAACTTGCCGATCCAGCGGAAGCGCTGGCCGGAGAACAGATCCTCGACCTCCACGTGCGCGCCGTCGGGCAGGCCCAGCTCCCACAGCGGGACCTCGATGGTGCCGCCGTGGCCGGCGTGCGGATCGACGTTGACGGCGATCAGGATGATGTTGTCCTTCGCCTTCGTCATCTTGCCGTACAGCAGGATGTTCTCGTCGAAGGCGTTGTAGAAGCGCAGGTTGGTGAACTGGTGCAGCGCCGGGTTCTCGCGGCGGATCTTGTTGAGGCGCGTCACGTAGTCCTTGATGTTCCCCGGTGCGTCGTAGTTCCAGTGGCGGACCTCGTACTTCTCCGAGTTATTGTACTCCTCCTTCCCCGGATAGGGGTCCGCCTCGCAGACGATGTAAGGGCTGTAGAGGCCGTAGGACGAGGACAGGGTCGCCGCCAGCACCGCGCGCATCATGTGCGCGGGGCGCCCGCCGTGCACCAGGATGGGCGGCAGGATGTCCGGCGTGTTGGCGAAGAAGTTGGGCAGCATGTACTCCTTGGACTCGCCCTGCGTCAGCTCGGTCAGGTACTCGGTCAACTCGTGCTTGGTGTTGCGCCAGGTGAAGTAGCTGTAGGACTGCTGGAAGCCGACCTTGGCCAGGCGCCGCATCAGCTTCGGCCGGGTGAAGGCCTCGGCCAGGAAGATGGCGTCGGGGTAGCGGTCGGTGACCTCGCGGATCATCCACTCCCAGAACGGGAAGGGCTTGGTGTGCGGGTTGTCGACGCGGAAGATGCGCACCCCCTCGTTACACCAGAACAGCACCACGTCGCGCAGTGCGTACCACAGGTCGGGGTAGGCCCCGCGGTAGAAGCTGATGTTGACGATGTCCTGGTACTTCTTGGGCGGGTTCTCGGCGTAGCGGATGGTGCCGTCGGGGCGCCAGTAGAACCAGTGCGGGTGCTGCTTGACCCACGGATGGTCGGGCGCGCACTGGATGGCGAAGTCCAGCGCGATCTCCAGGCCGTGGTCGTGCGCTTCCTTGACGAGGCGGCGGAAGCCCTCGAAGTCGCCGATCATCGGGTCGATGGCGTCATGCCCGCCCTCCTCGGCACCGATGGCATAGGGCACGCCGGGGTCGTCGGGGCCGGCGCCCAGCGTGTTGTTCTTGCCCTTGCGGAAGCTGCGGCCGATGGGGTGAATCGGCGGGAAGTACAGCACGTCGAAGCCCATGTCGCGCACCATGGGCAGCAGCTTGATCACGTCGTCGAACGTGCCCGGACGCGACGGGTCGGGCGAGGCGGAGCGCGGGAAGATCTCGAACCACGCGGAATAGCGCGCGGCGGTGCGGTCCACCCACACCTCCAGCTCGCAGCCGTAGCGCGAGAGATACTGGCGCTCGCCGAAATGGCGCATCGTGTGGCGCGGTCCGTCGGACAGGACGTAGTGGATCAGGTCGTTGCCCTGGAGCGCGTTCATGCGATCGATGACCTGCTGGAGCATGGCATGCCCCTCGCCCCCCCCTTGGTTCTGGGCGAGGCTCGCGGAGTGCTCGACGAAGCGGCGCCCCTCGATCAGCTCCAGCGACACGTCAAGCCCGGCGTCGTGCTTCTTCGTGAAGTCGGCGCGCCAGCTCTCCCACACGTCCCGCCACGCCTCGATGGTGTAGATGTAACGCGTGTTGCGGATCAGGGGCACGTGGCCGACCCAACGGTCGTTGTCGTGGAAACTCATGGGTGCCGCACGCCATTCCTCCTCGTCCACGGCCCTGTACTTCACCTCGGCGCTGAGCACGAACGTGCCGTCCGTGTAGATGTCCGCCCACACGTCCATGGTGTCGCCGACCACGCGGTGCACCGCGAAGCGGCCGCCGTCGAGTTCGGGGTAGACGTTCTCGATGGTGACGCGGCGCGCCGCCAGCTCGTCCATGTGCTTCTGCGCGACGGCGTCGGGGTCGTGGGTGCGCACCTCGAAGGGGCGGGACTGTTCCGGCCGGCCGCGGAAGACGCGCAGTTCCAGCGGCTTCAGTTCCAGGTCGGTGCCCGGCTCGAAGGCCTTGACCGAGGCATCCGGCGTGACGTCGTCGAAGCCGGCGAAGGCGCCGCCGGTCTCGGTCAACACCGGACCGGGATCGATCCTGTGAGCCTTGGTCTCGTCCGGATTGAGCAGCACCACCGTGCAGCCCGCGTCGCGGCCGTCCGCCGTGCGCACCAGGCCGACCACCGGGTTGTGCGGCGCCGTGGCGCGCCACTGCGGCCCCTCGACGTTGAGGGCCGGGGTGTCGCGCTTCATGGCGTTGACGGCGCCGATGAATCCGGAGAGGTCGAGCTTCGGCTGCTCCCAATCCTCGGGCCGGGTGCGCACCACGTCGAGCTTGCGGGTGAAGCCGTACTCGTAGCCCACGGGCATCATCACGCCCGTGGAGAAGCACGCGGCGAAGAGGTAGTGCATCTTGAGCTGGGCGGCGAGGCGTTCGGTGTCCTGGCTGCCCACCTCGGATGCCAAGCGGTCGGTATCGTGGCTTTCCGGAAAGGCGATGGTGGGGGCGATGCGGCGGTAGATCTCGTACTGCTCCAAGAGCCAGTCGGCCTTGAAGTCCCACCACTTGGCGGAGTTGTAGAGGAAGTCGAAGCCGGCGCCGCAGAGATCCTTCACCTGCTCGACCGTGCACCCCAGCGTCTCGGCGAAGAACCTCACCTCCGGGTCCACCTGGCGCGTGGCGTCGATCAGCGAGCGCCACACCTCGGCCGGCACCTGGTAGGCGGCGTCGCAGCGGAAGCCCTTGATGCCCAGGCCGGCGTAGTGGCGGAGATAGTGGCTCCAGTAATCGATCAGGCCGATACGGGCCTGCGGGTTGTCGTAGTCCAGCTCGGCCAAGTCGCCCCACACGGTGACGTGCGAGGGGGCGACGGGATCGACGGCGCGCGGGCTGTACAGCTCGCCGTTCGGCTCACGGCGGTACCAGTCCGGGTGCGCCTGGACCAGCGGCGCATCCTTGGAAGTGTGGTTGACCACCACGTCCAACATCACCGCGATGCCGTGCTGCCGCGCCTCGTGCACGAAGCCGCGCACGAGGTCGTCGGGCGACCGGGAATCGCCGCCCTGGAGCAGGTCGTGCAGCCGGTACGGGTCCTTGACGGCGTACAGGCTGCCGGAGAATCCCGGATAGTGGATCGGGTTCAGGTAGACCCAGTCGAACCCCATGTCCTCGATGCGGGGCAGGTGCCCTGCCCATTCGCGCATGGGACCGATCAGCGTCGGAAACAGGTTATAGATGCGCGGTCCGGCAGTGACCATCGGCTTTCCTCGTTCCGTGTTGGCGCCCGGCCGCATGGCCCCGGCGGGCCACCGCTCAACCCTGGGGACAAAGGAGAAGTTCCCGGTTGCACAAGGGAGGCGGGCGCATGCCCAAGGACGACTCTAAGGCCAACAGGGCCCCTGCCAAGATCCGCCTGTCGAAGCTCGACATGAAGGCGGCCCGCATGGCGGACAAGGAATCCTACGAGGAGCGCCTGTCCAAGCTGCAGAAGGAGCTGCTGCACGTCCAGCAGACCTATTGGCACGAGAAGCGCCGCGCCATCCTGGTGTTCGAGGGCTGGGACGCCGGCGGCAAGGGCGGCGCCATCCGCCGCCTGACCGAGCCGCTGGATCCCCGCGGCTTCCACGTCTGGCCGATCTCCGCGCCGCGGCTCGACGAGCAGGGCCGGCATTACCTCTACCGCTTCTGGAAGCGGCTGCCCGTGCCCGGCACCTTTGCGATCTTCGACCGCTCCTGGTACGGCCGCGTGCTGGTCGAGCGGGTGGAGGGCCTCGCCACGAAGGAGCAGTGGAAACGCGCCTACGGGGAGATCCGCGACTTCGAGAAGATGCTGACCGACGACGGGGCGCGCATCGTCAAGCTGTTCCTGCACATCGACAAGGACGAGCAGCTCAAGCGTTTCCAGGAGCGCCTGACCAACCCCTACAAGCGCTGGAAGCTGACCGAAGAGGACCTGCGCAACCGCGCCAAGTGGGACGACTACGTCGAGGCCGCCGAGAACATGTTCGACGAGACCTCAAGGGAGAACGCGCCCTGGCACGCGGTACCCGCCAACTCGAAATGGTTCGCCAGGACGGAGGTGCTGGCGATCGTCACCGAGGCGCTGAGCAAAGGCGTGACCGTGGCGCCGCCGCCCATCGACAAGAGGATGGTCGAGGCGGCGGCGGAGGTGCTGGGGGTGAAGCTGGAGTTGTGAGAAGCCTTGCGCGACGCGTTGCTTGCCCATGCCCGGATGGGCGACGTCAGTTCAGCGACCGAGACCGAATTCGGGAAAAAGTATATTGTAGAGGGATTGCTGACCACGCCTGATGGTCGGACACCGCGCGTCCGGACAGTTTGGTTCATAGCCACAGGCGATGCTACCCCGCGACTGGTAACGGCCTATCCGTTGCCCGGAGGTGAGGAATGATCAAGGAACTCGATCCCGTTGTGCTGACCGAGAACCTGCCCGAGCAGGGATTGGAAGCCGGCGACGTGGGGTGGGTCGTCATGATCCACGGCGACGGTGCCGGGTTCGAGGTGGAGTTCGTGACGTTGGCGGGTGAAACGATCTCGGTGGTGACGGTTCCGTCCCGCATGGTCAGGCCCATTGGCCCGAAGGAAATCGCCCACGCGCGGATGGTGGCGTGAGGCGCGGGCCGGCGGTCACGATACCCTGATCTCGCGTCGTATCTCCGGGGAACATACCGAACCATCCACCTGCACCGCTGTTGCTCCTCTCGCGGGCGTCCTTGCAGACGCCCGCGAGCCCGACATCGGAGGTCAGCATGCACACCAGGGAGATGATCAGCACGCATCCGCACGTCCGCGGGAACACCAACGACGCGCTCATCCGCTGCATCGAGGAATGCTACGACTGCGCCCAGACCTGCACCACCTGCGCCGACGCCTGCCTGGGCGAGGAAAAGGTCGCCGAGCTGGTCCAGTGCATCCGGTTGAACATGGATTGCGCCGACGTCTGCTCGGCCACCGGCGCCGTCGCCACCCGCCGCAGCGGCTCCAACGAGGCGGTGATCCGCGCCATGCTCGATGCCTGCGCCACCGCCTGCCGTCTATGCGCCGAAGAGTGCCAACAGCATGCCCAGATGCAGCACTGCCGAATCTGCGCCGAAGCCTGCCGGAGCTGCGAGGAGGCGTGCCGGAAGGCCATGCAGAGCATGAGCCACTGAGCCGGGAAGGGGGCCGGCCGAGCTGAGGCGCAGCCGAAGCACGTCAGGCTTCGCTACGCTCGGCCCGCCCTCCGCACGCCCCCTCAACCCCGCCAGCAACAGCGCACTGACCTCCAAGTGGCGGGCGCCGGCGCCGGAGCCTTACGGCTGCTTCCCGGCCAGGCGGCGCAGCACCGCGGTGATGTTGTCGCGGGCCTTGTCGGCGACCGGGGCATCGGCGCCGGTGCCCTCGTGGAAGAAGGTCGTGAACAGGCGCGAGCCGGTGAGGTAGAAGGTCAGCGCCACGTGGAGCTGCTCGCCCTCGGCCTGGCAGTCCACGGCGCCGGTGCGGATCTCCACGCCCTGCAGCACCTCCACCGCACCCAGCGTGGCGTTCGCCTTGCCGGAGCAGCGCGCTTTCAGCGCGTCCACGTAGGCGTTGGTCAGGTCTAACAGCGTGGCGTCGTCGCCGACGGTGCGCTCGCGCACACCGCCGAAGATGCGGCCGATGCGCCAAGCGTAGTCGGCGACCCGCTTGTCCTCGGGCATGTCGTCGAAGCTGACCGGCTTGGCCTCGCGCAGGCCGGCCGCCGCCAGGATTTCGCCCAGCGCGTCGGGGAACGGCGTCTTGCCCGCCTGCGGCGCCGGCTTGGGCTTCTCTGCGGGCTTGCCCTTTTCGGCGCAGTCCTTCAGTTCGCCCAGCGCCTTCTTGGTGCCCTTGAGCTGGAAGGCGACGCGGTCGCTGGCCGAGACGATGGCAAGCTGCCGACCGCGCTGGAGCTTCTCGAACAGCTCGTCATCCTTGCCCTGCGGGATCACCAGCATGTCGGGCTGCATCGCCACGGCGAGGCGCTGGCGCGACGGTGCGTCGTCCACCGTCATCGTGACGTCCCATTGCTGGTCCTTGGGCAACTGGGCGCCGGGAATGCCGACGGCGATGTTCAGCTCGCCCGGCGTGTTGCGCGCGATGACCAGCGCGTGGCCGCTGACGTAGCGGTTCTCCGCCACGCAGTAGGCGAACGTCCCGTTCAGCGCGTTGACCGGCCCGACGCGCCACTCGCCGTCCGGCAGCAGCGCCGTGGGGGACTGGTCGGCGGCCCTGGGCGGCTCCTTGGCCGCATCCTTGGGCTGCTCCTTGGGCGGCTCGGCGGCTTGGCCCGGCTTGCGCGCCGGTATCGGCGCCGCGGCCTGCGCCGTGGACGCCAGCAGGCCGGCGAGCAGCAGGAGGATCGGGGCTTTGGCGGTCATGGGCGGATCCGTTCGAAGGGCGCCGCGACCCTACCGGCCCGATCCATCATCGGCAAGGGGAACGCCCAGGAACGCGGCGCGCAGGGTCTCCTCGTCCAGCTCCGCGGCGGGGCCGTCGTGCACCACGGCGCCCAGGCGCAGCAGCACGGCGCGGCGTCCGACGGCAAGGGCCCGGGCAGTGCTCTGCTCGGCGACCAGGACGGCGGTGCCGGTTTGCGTGATGGCGCGCACGGCGGCGAACACCTCGCCGGCCAGCTTGGGCGACAGGCCCAGCGACGGTTCGTCCAGCAGCAGCAGGCGCGGCTCCCCCATCAGCGCGCGGCCGATGGCCAGCATCTGCTGCTGCCCGCCGGACAGGCGCCACGCCCGCTCGTCGGCCTTCTCGCGCAGTTGCGGGAACAGGGCGAAGACGTGCTCCAGCGCCGCGCGTCGCTTGGCGGCGGAGGCGAAGCTGGCGACCTCCAGATTGTCGCGCACGCTCATGCCGGGGAAGACGCGCCGTCCCTCCGGCACGTAGCCCAGGCCGAGACGCACGCGCCGCTCCGGCGCCAGGGCCGTCAGGTCGGCGCCGTCGAAGACCACCCGGCCGGCGGACGGAACGAGGCCCAGCACCGCCTTGATCAGCGTCGACTTGCCCGCCCCGTTGGCGCCCAGCAGCGCCACCGCCTCGCCGGCTCCCAGGGCGAGGGTGACGCGGTCCACCGCGGTGGCACCACCATAGCCGGCCGACAGCCCCTCGATGCGCAGCAGGTCGGTCATGCCGGCGTCCCCAGATAGGCGGAGACCACCGCCGGGTCGTGCGGCACGCCGGCCGGGTCGCCGTCGTACAGCACCCGCCCCTGGTCGAGGCCCAGCACCCGGTCGGCCAGCGGCAGCAGGAAGCCCATGTCGTGCTCGACCACCAGCACGGCGACGCCCTCCGCGGCCACCGCGCGGATCTGGGCGGCCAGTTCCGCCTTCTCTGCGTCGGTCAGTCCGGCGGCCGGCTCGTCGAGCAGCAGCACCAGGGGCTGGCGCGCCAGCGCGCGGGCCAGTTCGACCCGCCGGCGCAGACCCGCCGGCAGCCTGCCGCAACGTTGCGACGCCAACTCCGCCGCGCCCAGGCGGGCCAGGACGGCCATGGCGTGCGCCCGGGCAGCGGCGACGGAGGAATCACGCTCCAGCCGCGCCGCGGCGACCGTGTCCAGCACACCCGCGTCCTCCGGCAGGCCGGCGGCCTGGAAGGTGCGGGCGATGCCGGCCCGCGCGATGCGGTCGGACCGCTGGCCGGCCAGCGGGCGCCCCAGCAGGTCGACGCGGCCGGCGTCGGGACGCTCCAGACCGCTCACCAGGTTGATCAGCGTCGTCTTGCCGGAGCCGTTCGGTCCGATCAGGCCGGTGATGCGCGAGGCTTCCAGCGTGAAGGACACGCCGTCCACCGCCCGCACGCCGCCGAACGCCTTGGCGAGGCCTTCGACACGCAGCACCGTCCCCTCGGCGGCCACCTGCGGGGGCAATGGCACGGCTGCCGGCAGCGGCCGGGGCTTGGCCGGCAGCAGGCGCTCCAGCAAACCGGTCAGGCCGTGCGGCGCCAGGACGATGGCGGCCAGCAGTGCTGCGCCGTAGAGGATCAGATAGCTGCGCTCCAGGAAGCGGAACCACTCCGGCAGGTGGATCAGCAGCAGGGCGCCCAGCACCGCGCCGGCCACCCGCCCGCGCCCGCCGACCACCGCGATGGTGAGGACCGAGACCATGACCGGGAATTCCAGCACCTCGGGCGAGACGACGCGCTGCGTGTGCACCGCCAGCGCCCCCGCCGCCCCGGCGTACAGCGCGCTTAGTGCGAACGCCTGCAGGCGCAGCCGCCCGACGTCGAGTCCCAGCGTCGCCGCCGCCAGCGGGTCGTCGCGCAGCAGCGTCAGCGCCCGGCCCCAGCGCCCGCGCGCCAGCGCCCAGGCGGCGACACCGCCCAGCGCCACGGCCACCCACACCATGGCGGCCAGGGGCAGCCCGCGCGGCACGTCCATGCCGAAGGCGGAGATCCCCGGCACGCCCGGCAGCCCGTTCGCCCCACCGGTGAGGTCCGGCGTGTTGACTGCGAGCAGGAGGACCACCTGCGCGATGCCCAGCGTCGCCAGCGCGAAGTAATGCGATTCCAGCCGCAGCACCGGCAGCCCGACGAACAGCGCCAGCAGCACCGGCAGCGCCAGCGACACCGGGAAGGTGGCCGGGAACGTCCAGCCGAGCTGGCTGCCCAGGATGCCGGTGGCGTACGCCCCCACCCCGAAGAAGGCGCCGTGCGCCAGCGACAGTGCGCCGGCCAGCCCGAACACCACCTGGAAGCCGATGGCCATCAGGGCGTACACCCCGGCCACGGTCAGCACGCGCAGGCCATAGGGGGAAGCATACAGGAGGGCGTAGGCCAGGAGGGCGATGGCGGCGAGCGCCAGGATCGGATTCGGGCGGGTCCTACGCACGGCGCCGGGCCGCCTCGCCGAACAGGCCCTGCGGGCGAACCACCAGGATGACCAGCAGGGTGGCGTATAGCGCCCCCAGCGCCACGGGGTAGGACAGCACCGCCGACACGCCCACCTCGAACAGTGCGATCAGCAGCGCCCCCACCACCGCGCCGGGCACCGAGCCCCAGCCGCCGACGGTCACCGCGATGTAGGCCTTGAGGATCAAGTCGCCGCCGGCCGTCGGCGTCACGAAGAACTGGTTGGCGAGCAGCAGCCCCGCCGCCCCGGCGTACGCCGTGCCCAGCGCGAAGGTCGCCAGGATCATGGCCGTCACCGGGATGCCGCAGGCGCGCGCCATCTCCGGGTCCTGGGCGGTGGCGCGCAGGCGGCGGCCGAGCTGGGTGCGGGCGAACACCCACTGCTGCGCGCCGATCAGCAGCGCCGCGACGGCGACGATGGCGACGGACTGCACCGACACCACCAGCCCCCCGAGGGCGACGCTGCCGCCGGACAGCAGCGGCGGCGCGGCGCGCGGCTCGCCGCCGAACAGGGCGTTGGCGCCGTTCTGGAGGATGATACCCAGGGCAATGGTGCTGATGAACACCGACACGTGCGGCCGCCCGCGCAGCGGCAGGTACGCCAGCAGCGATACCAGCAGGCCCAGCCCCGCCATCAGCGCCAGCACCAGCGGCAGCAAGGCGATGCCCGGCGCCGGGATGAGAGGAGCGAGCGCCACGGCGAGCATGCCGCCGGCCATGACGAGGTCGCCGTGCGCGAAGTTGACGGCGCCGGTGGCGTTCAGCACGAGGACGAAGCCCAGCGCCACCAGGGCGTAGGCGGCGCCCAGCGCGATGCCGTTCATGGAGAGTTGCAGGATGGTCATGGACATCTGCACAGCACTTGCACCGGGCCCCCATCCCAGCCTTCCCCCACTTCGCGGGGGAAGGAGTTCAAAGCCCTCCCCCGTCGAAGATGGGGGAGGGTTGGGTGGGGGCCCAGCGCGACCATTCCCCTCACCTCACCACGCCCGTCACGTTGTCGTAGCGCTTGGCGAGCTTCGGCACGCGCGAGGCGCCGTCGTAGCAGACGATGACGGCGGAGTGCGCCATGTTGCCCTTGCCGTCCGAGGCGTAGGTCATGGCGAGGCCCTTGTGCGTGCCCTTGGAGAGCGCGTCGCGCACCTGCTCCGCCGTGCGCGCACCCTTCGCGGCCGCGTCCAGCACCATCTTGACGCCGTCGTACTGGCCGAGCGCGAAGGCGTCCGGCTCGGCGTTGAAGGCGTTTCGGTATGCGGCGGTGAACGCCTCCACCTCGGCCGAGCCGCCGGAAACCGGAGAGGCCGCGGTCTCGGCGCACACGCCCTTGAGTTCCTGCGGCTCCAGCAACGCCGCGGTGCTGGGCTGGTGCATGGCAGAGCCGGCGACGATGGGCACGCTCACCCCGTGCGCCGCCGCCTGGCGGATGAACAGCGCGGTGGGAGCGGAATGCAGGTGCAGCACCAGCACGTCCGGATTGGCCGCCAGCGCCTTGGAGATCACCGGCAGCAGGTCCTTGGCCGACGTGTCCACCCCCTCCTCGAACACCGTCTCGACGCCAAGCTTCTTGAACTGCTCCAGCAGATGCGCCTTGCCGCCCTGGCCGTAGGCGGTGGTCTGGTAGATCACCGCGGGGCGCTTGCGGCCCAGCTCCTCCACCACATAGCGGGCGTGCGCCGCCTTGGTTACGGCGTCGCCGGGGAAGAAGCGGAAGACCCAGGGGTTGCCCTGCTCGGTGATCCCGGCGGTGCCCGACACGGTGACCAGCGGCAGCTTGTAGTCCTTGGCCAGCGGCAGCATCGCCAGCATCTGCGTGCCCAGCATGGAGGCCACGACCGCGGTCACCGGCTTGCCCGCCGCGCGCTCCAGCGCGGTGACGGCGGCCTCCGGCGAGGTGCCGGTGTCGACCACCTCCGATGTCATGGACAGGCCGGCTGGCGCCTCCTTCAGCGCCAGCAGGGCGCCGTTGCGCTGGCTGGTGCCCTCCAGCGACAGGAAGCCGGTCAGCGGCACCAGCACCGGGATGTTCACCGCCTCGGCGCGCACCGGACCGGCGGCGAGGCTCACCAATAGAAAGGGAAACGCAAACCGCCGCATGGACACATCCTCCCCGCCGGCGGGGAGCACTGTACGAGGGCGGCGTGCGAACCGCGGTCCTCGGACGGTCGGCTCCCTTCGCTGGCATGACCCAGATCAGGTTCGATGGGTAGTTTCTCAGCCCGCCCCAGGGGACGGGCACCCCAGCCGTTCGAAGACGCGAATCTGCAAGTCCGCCGACACGCTGTCAAGCGCGGCTCTCGCGCCGCAGGATGTAGAGGCCGCTCAGGATGACGGTCGCTGCGCCGAGCGCCATAGAGGGGTCCGGCGCGTCGCCGAAGATGAGGGCGCCGAACAGCACGCCCCAGAGCATCTGCGTGTACTGGAACGGCGCCACCACCGGCCCCGGCGCCATGCGGAAGGCGGCCATCAGGCACAAGAGCGCGACGCCGGCGACCAGCCCGGTGCCGACCAGCAGCGGCAGGTCGGCCGGATCCGGAGCCAGCCAGACGAAGGGCTGCATCGGCGCCAGCAGCGCCACCGCCAGCAGGTTGCCGTAGAACGGCCAGGACGGCGCCGTCTCGGTCTGGCCGGCGCGGCGCACGATCAGCGCCGACAGCGAGAAGCACACCGCGCTGACCAGCGCGCCGAGCGCGCCGGCGTTCATCGCCCCGCTCGGGCGCAGCATGAACAGCACGCCCGCGAAGCCCGCCAGCACCGCCGCCCATCGCCTGGGGCCCACCCGCTCGCCGAGCATGGGACCGGCCAGCGCGGTGATGACCAGCGGCGAGGCGAACAGGATGGCGTAGACGTCCGCCATGGGCATGCGCGCGAAGGCGAAGAACGCTCCCACCCCTGCCGTGCCGCCGATGATGCCGCGCAGAAGCTGCACCCCCGGCCGCCGCGTCGCCAGCATCCGCGGCCCGCCACGCGCCAGCGCGAAGCCGACGATGGGGATCAGTGAGAAGGCGGCGTTGAAGAACACCGCCTGCACCAGCGGATAGGTGCTGGTGAGGTGCTTCATCAGGCCGTCGACCACCGAGAACAGTGCGAACGCGGCAACGATCAGCGCGATGCCGCACAGGTTGGTGTGACGTCCCTCTCCCCTCTGGGGAGAGGGTGGCGCCGTAAGGCGCCGGGTGAGGGGGTCCTGCGCTGCGAACGCTTCCCGTTCCCCGTGATCCCCCTCACCCCACCCCTCTCCCCGGAGGGGAGAGGGAGTTATGTGTACCCGCCCCATCCTCAGACCCGCTTCGCTACCAACGGCCCCGGTGCGGGGGCGGCGTCGGCAATGGTGAAGGCCGCGCGGAGCGCCGCGGCGGCGCGGTCGGCGTCGACCTCGCTGCGGGCGTGGACGATGGCGAGGGGACGCTGCGCGTCCACCGCCTCGCCGAGGCCGGCGATGGCGTCCAGGCCGACGACGGGGTCCACAGGATCGGTCACCCTGGTGCGCCCGCCGCCGAGCGCCACGACGGCGATGCCCAATGCGCGGGTGTCGATGGCCGCCACCGCGCCGGCGCGGTCCGCGTGCACGGCGCGGCGCACCGGGGCGGAGGCGAGGTGCCTCTCCGGCGCGTCCAGCAGGTCCGCCGGGCCGCCGAGGGCCGCCACCATGCGGGCGAAGCGCTCGGCGGCCTTGCCGCCGCGGATCGCCTCGTCGAAGGACCGGCGCCCGGCCTCCACGTCCGGGGCGAGGCCGCCCAGCACCAGCAGCTCGGCGGTGAGATCCGCGGTGACCCGGTAGAGTCGCGGGTCGGTGGGCTCGCCGCGCAGGAACGCGATGGATTCCCGGACCTCCAGCGCGTTGCCGGCGCTGGCGCCCAGGGCCTGGTTCATGTCGGTCAGCAGCGCCGTGGTCGCCAGCCCGGCGCCCCGCGCCACGGTGACGATGCTCTCCGCCAGGACCTCGGCATCCTTGAGGTTGGCCATGAAGGCGCCGGAGCCGAACTTCACGTCCATGACCAGGCCGTCGAGCCCGGCGGCCAGCTTCTTCGACAGGATCGACGCGGTGATCAGGTCGATGGACTCCACCGTTGCCGTCACGTCGCGCACGGCGTACAGGCTGCGGTCGGCCGGCGCCACGTCGTCCGTCGCGCCCACGACAGCGCAGCCGACCTCCTTCACCACGCGCTGGAGCGTCGCCACGTCCGGCTTGGCGACGTAACCCGGGATGCTCTCGCACTTGTCCAGCGTGCCGCCGGTGTGCCCCAGGCCGCGGCCCGACACCATGGGCACGAAGCCGCCGCACGCAGCCACCGCCGGCGCCAGGATCAGGCTGACCTTGTCGCCCACCCCGCCGGTCGAGTGCTTGTCCAGCACCGGGCCGGGCAGACCCAGCGGCTTCCAGTCCAGCACCCGGCCGGAGCGCGCCATGGCGCGGGTCAGGTCCACGCGCTCGTCCAGCGTCATACCGCGGAAGAAGACGGCCATGGCGAAGGCAGCCGCCTGCCCCTCGGTCACCGAGCCATCGGCGATGCCCCGCACGAAGGCCTCGATCTCCGCGGTGTCCAGGCGGTGGCCGTCGCGTTTCCTGCGGATGATTTCCTGGGAAAGCATCCGGCTCAATACTCCGCCGCCGTGGATGCGGCCGGGGCGGCGCCCAGCACCGCGAGCAGCGAGCCGAGCAGCCCCGACGCGCCGAAGCGGAACGTCTCCGGCTTCGCCCAGTCCGGCCCCATAAGCGTGTCGGCAAGGTTCAGGTAGGCGGCGGCCGTGGCGGCGTCGCGGATGCCGCCCGCCGCCTTGAAGCCCACCGGCCGGCCGGCCTGGCCGATGGTGTACAGCAGCAGGGCCGCCGCCTCCAGCGTCGCCGCCGGGGCGGTCTTGCCAGTGGAGGTCTTGAGGAAGTCGGCCCCCGCGGCGATGGCGTCCCGTCCGGCCCAGGCCAGCAGGTCGGGATCGGGAAAGGCGCCCGATTCCAGGATCACCTTCATGGTGACGCCCTCGCCACACGCCTCGCGGCAGGCGTGCAGCACCTTGTGCGGCTGGGTGCGCGCGCCCTCGATGAAGGCACGGTAGGGCAATACCACGTCGATCTCGTCGGCGCCGGCCTTGACCGCGGCGCGGGTGTCGGCCGCCACGGTGGCCGAGTCGCCCTCGCCGGAGGGGAAGTTGACGACCGCCGCCACCTTGACGCCGGAATCCTTCAGCGCCTTGTGCGCCACCTTGACGAAGCGCGGCCAGACGCACACGGCGGCCACCGGGCCGACCGGCGTGACGGCGCGCTTGCACAGCGCCTCCACGCTCTTGTCCGTGTCGTCGTCGTTCAGGCTGGTGAGGTCGAGGAGCGCTATGGCGCGGCGCGCCAGCGCGGCCCCGGCTTCGGCTTCGGCTTCACGCGCGGCATCCACGGCGAGTTGCAGTTCGGCGGGCAGTTTCATGGCTGGGCCTTGTCTCCTGGGGTCCATCCCTCGAGAAAACCGATGAGCAGCCGCTCGAGATCCGCGGCGGCAGCGGCGGCGTTGCGCAACGTGTGGCCATGGTCGACCGGCTCGTCGCTCAGCCCCACACCGAGATTGGTGATGACAGCCACCCCGGCGACGCGCAAGCCGCAATGCCGCGCCACGATGCATTCTGGAACCGTGGACATGCCCACAGCGTCCGCTCCGAGCACCTTCAACATCCGCACCTCGGCCGGCGTCTCGAAGCAGGGGCCGAGCCAAGCAGCATAGACCCCTTCGGCAAGGTCCACGCCCAGATCGGCGGCCCTGGTCTTCATCAGGGCGCGCAGGGCGGGGTCCCAGGCGTCCACCAGGCTGGGGAAGCGCGGCCCGAAGGCCTCGTCGTTTGGGCCAACCAGCGGATTGCCGCCCAGCAGGTTGAGGTGGTCGGAGATCAGCATCAGCCGTCCCGGCCCCACGTCGAGGTTCAACGAGCCGGCGGCGCAGGTCAGCAGCAGCGTGTCGCAACCCGCCAGCTTCAGCGCCCGGATGGCGGTCTTCAGCGCACCGAAGCCGTTGCCCTCGTAAGCGTGCACGCGGCCCTGCATGACGGCCACCGCGCGGCCGCCCAGACGGCCGAGCACGAGCCGTCCGGCGTGCCCCTCCACCGCCGGCACGGGGAAGCCCGGCAGCCCGGTGTAGGGGATGGCGACCGCGCCTTCGACCCGGTCGGCGATGCCGCCCAGGCCGGAGCCCAGCACGATGCCGACCCGGGGGTGCAGCCCAGGGGCGCGGGCGTGCATCTCGGCGGCGGCCCGTTCGGCGGTCATGTCCGTGTGCCCTTCTGCATCAGCGCTCCTTCACGTACGGGCTGCCGCTGGCCTTCGGCGCCACCGCGCGGCCGACGAAACCGGCCAGCAGCAGCACCGTCAGCACGTACGGCAGCATCTGAATGAACTGCACCGGCACCGTGCCTACCCCTGGCAGCGCCACCCCCTGCAAGCGCACCTGCACCGCGTCGGTGAAGGCGAACAACAGGCAGGCCGCCAGCGTCGGCCACGGCCGCCACTTGCCGAAGATCAGCGCGGCCAGCGCAAGGTACCCCTTGCCGGCGGTCATGTCGCGCACGAAGCCGGCACCGTGCGCGATGGACAGGTACGCCCCCGCCGCCCCCGTCAGCGCCCCGGTCACCACCAGTGCCCGGTAACGCAGGCCGGCCACCGACAGGCCGGCGGTGTCCACCGCCGCCGGGTTCTCCCCCACCGCGCGCAGCCGCAGGCCGAAGCGCGTGCGGAACAGCACCCACGCGGTAACGATCACGACCAGCGCGGTGAGGTAAATCAGCACGTTGGTGTCGTCGAACAGCTCCGCGTACAGCGGCCCCAGCACCGGCACGGGCCTGAGGGCCTCGACCCCAGGCAGATGGACCTGCGGCAGCCGGGCCGAGGACGGCAGCAGCGGCGTCTGGCCGCCCTGCCGGAACCACGCGGCCCCCAGCGTCGGCGCCAAGCCCGCGACCAGGATGTTGATCGCCATGCCGGACACCACCTGGTTGCCGGCGTGGGTGACGCAAGCGAAGCCATGCACCAGCGCCAGGGCGATCCCCGCCGCCATGGCCGCGATCAGGCCCAGCCAGGGATTGTCGGCCTGCCAAGCGACCGCCGCGGCGACGAAGGCGCCGGCCAGCATCTTGCCCTCCAGCCCGACATCCACCACCCCGGCCCGCTCGCAGTACAGCCCGGCGAACGCCGCCAGCACCAGCGGCGTCGCCACCCGGATGGTGGCGTCGGCAAGCAGCAGCAGGATGGTGAAGGCCTCGCTCATGCCGTGCCTAAGCCCAATCGGCGGAACAACGCCTCGGTGCGGCGGCGGAACAGGTTCTCCAGGGCACCGGCGAACAGGATGACGAGGCCCTGGATGACCACCACTAGCTCGCGGTTGATGGTCTGGAACTCGAACGACAGCTCGGAACCGCCCTGGGCCAGGGCGCCGAACAGCACCGCGGCCAGCGCGATCCCCACGGGGTGGTTGCGCCCCATCAGCGCCACCGCGATGCCGACGAAGCCCGCCCCGCCGGTGATGTTCAGCAAAAGGCGGTGCTGCACGCCGAGGCTCTCGTTGACGCCGACGCACCCCGCCAGCGCGCCGGAGACCAGCATCGCCACCACGATCACCCGCGCCGGCCGCATGCCGGCGTAGACCGCGGCGCGCTCGTTCTGGCCCACCGTGCGCAGCTCGTAGCCCCAGCGCGTGTGCCAGACGTAACCGTAGACCAGGGCGCAGCAGACCAGCGCCCAGATGAACGACAGGTTGAGCGGCGAGGACGGCACCCGGATGCCGAACCAGCCCAACGCCACCTCCATGGCGGGCAGCCATGTCTCGGGCGCGAACTCGCGCGACTCGGGGCTCTGCTGGCCGGGCTTGATCAGCACGTCGACCATCAGCCAAGTCATCAGCGAGGCGGCGATGATGTTGAACATGATCGTCGTGATGACGATGTGGCTGCCGCGCCTGGCTTGCAGCCAGCCGGGGATGAAGGCCCAGGCGGCGCCGAACAGCGCCGCCGCGGCGACGCCCAGCACGGCCGCCACCGGCCATGGCCAGCCGGTCAGCGCCAGCCCGACCAGCCCGGCGCCCAGGCAACCCAGCGTCGCCTGCCCCTCGCCGCCGATGTTGAACAGTCCGGCGTGGAAAGCGACCGCCACGGCCAGCCCGGTGAAGATGAAATTCGTCGCGTAATAGAGCGTGAAGCCGATCGCCTCAGGAGTGCCGAAGGCGCCGTACACCAGCACCTCGAGCGCCGCCAGCGGGCTCTCGCCGATGCCCAGCACCACCAGCCCGGACAGGATCAGCGCCGCGGCGAGGTTGAGCGCCGGCAACAGCGCATGCCCAACCCAGCCCGGCACCGCGCCGGGCGGCCGTCCGCCGCTGCCGCTCACCTCGCCCGCCATGCCGTCCCCACGGTCACGCCCCCGCTCTGATAAGTGCTCCGCGGCGGTGCGCAAGGCAAGCGGCCGTTGCGGCCTCAGGCGTCGGCTACCACTAGCGCGATGGCGGCGTAGTGGCAGGTGGCGGCAACCAGCACGAAACCGTGCCAGATCGCCTGGGCGTACGGCAGGGAGTCGCGTTTGTGCACCGGCACGCCGGCGGTGTAGATCACCCCGCCGGCCAGCAGCAGCAGCAGGGGTGCCGACGCCAGACGCTCGACCACCGCGTCGATCTGCAGCACCCCCACCCAGCCCAGCGCCACGTACAGCAGCACGGTGACGCTCTCCGGCCGATCGCGGAATCGCACCTTGAGCAGGATGCCCAGCGCCGCCACCAGCCAGACGCCGGCCAGCAGCCCGAACCCGCGCCAGCCGCCGACCACCAGAGCGCAGAACGGCGTGTAGGTGCCGGCGATCAGCAGGAAGATGGCGGAATGGTCGAGCACGCGCAGCATCGCCTTGCGCCGCGGTGCCTGGGTGGCGGCGTACAGCGTAGAGCAGGCGAACATCGCCACCAGTGATGCCCCGTACACCGCCGCCGCGGTGGAGGCCAGGGGGTTGCCGGACTGGATGCTCCAGCCCATCAGGATGGCCCCGGCAACCACGCTGGCCGTCAACCCGGTCGTCTGGATGGTCAGGTCCACCCGGCGTTCCTGCAGCGTCCGCATGCGCGCCCCCCTTACGGCAGTCCGTCCGCAAGGGAGCTGTCGCGAAGGATTGCGGCGTTCAACTAACTGTCCGGGCAGTTGCCGGCGAGGCGGGTGGATGCCATTTATCTCCTCCCTCACCCCGACCAAAGGCGGTAACCTGTAGCTCGGCGCATGCACTTGAACGTCGAATCGGCACGTTCCCGTCATCCCCGCGAAGGCGCTACGGTATGCACACATGTTGCGGTGCAATAGAGAAGAAGCCCCTCTCCCCTCGCGGGAGAGGGGATGGGGAGAGGGGGCATTCCGCCCGGAAGGGCGGAGAGAGTGTCTCTTTCTTACGTCTTCAGAGCCATTGGTGGCTTGAAAGCAACGTTTGTCACCCTCTCCCCAACCCCTCTCCCGTCCAGGGAGAGGGGCTTTTCTCTTTCCGCGCAGCGACTT
>Ga0196970_1000129_pt1 | contig 117321 bp, 108 predicted proteins | sample S1v_513CmetaG_FD_148672 | JGI IMG/M metagenome (GOLD analysis project Ga0196970, IMG submission 148672) | Soil microbial communities from Anza Borrego desert, Southern California, United States - S1+v_5-13C | ecosystem: Environmental > Terrestrial > Soil > Desert | place: USA: California... | reverse complement strand
TTCAATTGAGGACATTTTGACGCTGGTGCGTGAAGAACTGATCGACAGGGGTGCTTCCCAGGGTGTCGCAGGCGGGCGGTGTGCTTCCCGTCCCCCAGGCAGGCCCAAGGCAGCCTAACCAGCGACATTTTGCCGCCGCTGGCGTGAAACGACTCACACGAACTCCCCTGCACCCCAAGGCTAGCGCCGCCTGTGGGGTCCTTCTGCTTACGAAAAGGGCCAAAGTACAGGAAGAGGCGCCCAATCGGCGCCTCTTTCTAGTACGAGCGCCGTGCACGCTCACCCTCGGAGAAACCCGCTCAAACGCGCCCATTAGCGACCCTTCGCCACCGGGCAAACCTCGTTATACCCACAATACCCGCACCCCGCCCCCGGCGTAGGCCCCCATTCCCCGCCCCTGGCCCCAGCGATCAGCCTCTCAGCCTCCCGCCACCGCTCCCGGAGCTCCTCCTCCCCAAACACAACGCGCACCACCACATCATGCTTCATGAAATAGAACGCCCCCGTATTGACCGGCAGCCCCAACGCCTCCCGGCACGCCTTGATGTAGATGGGCAGCTGCAGCGACCGGCGCACCTGGGCCTCCGTCAACAAATGCCCATACGTCTTGAAATCCACCACTTCCACCGTGCCATCGGCCCGCCGATGAACCCTATCAATAAACCCCCGCACCACACCCCCGCCAAGGCGCACATAGAACTCCTGCTCCACCGCGAGCGGCGCCGACCGCGCAAACTCACTCGCCCAATAATGCCCCAGCGCCGTCCCCAAGGGCACATCCCCCGACCCATCATCAACAGCAAAATCCTCATCCACATCAGCCAAAACCGGCACCGCAGCCCAACGGGAAAACTCCTCAAACCCCACCGTCCCCCCGGCGCGGGCCAACCGCTCAATCGCGGCATGAATGCGCACCCCCGCATCCGCCGCCGGCGCCGGGCGCCCCGGCAGCCCGATCAAATACTGCAAGTAGAACTTGAACGGGCAAGCCTGGTACGTGCTCAGATGGCTGAAGCTCAGCACCCCGGGTACCGAAGGCCGGAACGGCGCGGGCTCACCAACGGCGACAACGCGCGCAGCCGGCCGCCGGCTCACCAGCGGCATCAGCACATCCCTACAATCAAAGGGCACGGCAGCATCGGACAAGGGCTCAACGGTACACCGATCGACCGTCTCCCCAAGCTCCTCCAAAAAACAGCTGGGCCCCAAGGGCTTTTTCCGAGCCGGATCCACCGGAGCCCAACTCAAATAGAGCCGATCCTCCGCCCGGGTCAGGCCCACATAAAAGATGCGCCGCTCCTCCTCCAGGGCATCGCCCGCCCCCGGGTCATGCCGCCACTCCGGCGGGTACACCGGCTTCTCGCCACCTGACCTCGACAAAGGAAAATCTCGGTGGGTCAGCCGCGGCAGGAAGACCACCGGGAACTCCAGGCCCTTGGCCTGGTGGACGGTCATGATCTGGACCGCCGCCGCCTCCTCGCCGATCTGCACCCCCTCGGGCGAATCATCAACGTCGCGCAGCGCGTCCAGGTAATCACAGAAGTGGCCCAGAGAGTCCCCATCTGCCAGCAAACCCACATGCGCAAAGAACCCTTCCGCCAGAGGCAGCAGCTGATCCGCATTCAGCCGTGCCTGCAGCCCCATCGCACTACCATGCAGCGCCAGGGCACCAGCGATCGCAGCCGCAACGCCCTCAGTATGCTGCAGCTGATAGAGAGGCCAAAACTCACCCAGGAACATTTTCAACGACGCATCGGAAGGCGACCGGCGGGCCACCACGTCAATCAGCTTCTCGCCGCGCTGCCGCTCCAGGCCGAGCCGGGCGACGTCCGCATCCGTGAGGCCGTACCGGGGGAGCCCGAGCGCCACGGCCAGATCGCTGTCTGAGTCGGGCGCCGCCATCACCCGCAAGTATGCGATAAAGCGGGCGGTCTCCGCATCGGCAAACAGATCCGTCCCCCCGACCACGACGGCGGGGACGCCCGCCTCCAGCAAGGCGCCGTAGAGGGCGAGCTTGTGGCGATTGAGCCGCACCAGCACCGCCATCGCTTCCCAGGGGACCTGTTCTTCCGCGTGCAGCCGCTTCAGTTCGCGGGCGATCCAGCGCGCTTCGGTCGCCCAATCTCCCGCTGTCACCAGCAGGGGACGGGGCAGATTGCCCTGCTCCCGAAAGGGCTTGAGCTCTGCCTCCTTGCGGCGTGTGTTGTGCCTGATCACGGCATTGGCCGCTCCCACAATCGCCGGTGTGGAGCGGTAGTTCGTCACCATATCGATCGGCACCAGGCCGGGAAAGGCATCATCAAACTGCAGGATGTTGCTGATGGCCGCACCCCGGAAGCTGTAGATAGTCTGGTCGGGATCGCCCACCACCGTGATGTTGCGATGGCCCCCGGCCAGCAGCTGCACCATCCGCCCCTGCAGGGGGTCGGTGTCCTGGTACTCGTCGACCAGCATGTAGCGCCAGCGGCTCTGTACCTCGCTGCGCACTTCGGCATTCTGTTCGAGCAGCTCCACCACCAGTGCGATCTGATCAGCATAATCGATGGCGCCCAACTCGCGCAGCAGTTCCCGGTAGGTGCGATGGGCAGTCAGGAGCTGCCGGATGAGGGGCAGGCTCTCGGGCGTCGGATCAAGCCTGCTCAGCAGCTCCGCCTCCGGCTGCAGGAAGGTGCCTTCGTCCCGGTGGGCCTTGAAGAAGGCGATCGCCTTTTTCGTGATCCGGTCCAGGTCCCGCAGGTCATGGGCGGTGATGCCCAGGCGGTCAAAGTGGCGCCGGACGAAGAGGCGCACCGGGCCTTCGGTCAGCAGAGCCGGATCTGATGCGTAGCCAAGCACCTCGGCAAACTCTTTGACCAGCGACAGGGCGAAGGCGTGGTAGGTTTCGATTCTGGGCTGCTCGCCCGAGGCCGGCAGGGCGCTGGCAATCTTGCTGCGGATGTCCCGGACCGCCTTGTTGGTGAACGTCAGGACCAGGAGCTCGGCCGGCCGGCAGAGGCCGTCATCGAGCAGGCGGCAGATGCGCCGGACCAGCGCCGTGGTCTTGCCGCTGCCGGCGCCGGCCATGATCCGCAGGGGGCCCGTGCCGTGGGCGATGGCCGCCTCCTGGGCAGCGTTGGGGCGATATCCGTCAGAACCAGTCATCCGGGCTCACCTCGCAGACGCCCTGGAACGGGCAGCGTTCGCATTTCTCGGGTACTCTGTCGAACCGGCCGGCCAGGATACCGGCAATGATCTCATCTGTCATGGCCCGGATGCCGGCCAGCGTTTCGGCGGTATGGCAGAAGCCGACTACCTGGTCGTTCTTGGCGTTGAACTCCTGGGTCAGCTTGTCCGGGAACCTGTCATCGCCGTGGCGCAGGAAAATGTACGTGATCTGGGTGTCAGGCATGATCTGGCCGCGGGACCGGGCGAGATAGTACAGCCCGAGCTGAAGCTTCTGGTCCGGATTCTTGGCAGAACCCTTGGTGGGGCGTTTGTTGACGACGTCGTCCCGTTTCCCGGTCTTGAAATCGATGATGTGAACAGTAGCGTCACGATCCTCGGCCACCAGGTCGTACTTGCCCACCAGTTGATGAACCTGCCCGGCCGCATCGGTGTAAGGGACGTCAAACCACTCCTCCACCCCGATGATGCGGCGCCACCGCCCCTCCGCCCAGCTGTGGTACCGGCGGAGGAAGCTGCGGCCCCGATCCAGCAGCTGGCGATACTGCAGCTCGCTCTGGCACCGGCTCCGGTCAAAACACTCCTGCCAGTACACTTCGAGATTCCCCCAGGCTGGGCTGCGCCCGGCCTGCATTGCCTTGTGGAAGCGCTCAAGGGCCTTGTGCATGCCATCGCCGAAGGCCAGCGCGATACTGTCCTCCTCCGGCAGCTTCAAGACCTGGGCATACCAATAGCGGCGCGGACACTCCCGATAGGTCTCAAGGGCGGTGGCGCTGAGCCGGAGGGGCGCACCGCCGCCGACGGGCGGCTGCTGACGCCGCAGGGGCACCGCCAGGGGGTGGCTGCCAAGCACGCGCACCGCCTCCGCCACCCGCTCGGCCACCGGCGGTTCGGCTCCGCCGGCTGCTCGCACGAGGTAGGCCCGGGCGTCCGGCAGGGGATCGGCCAGCCGCCCGGCCACCGGTGCCGCTGGCGGGGCGCCCATCTCCGCGAGGAATCGGGAAGGCTCCACGTCTTCCTGACCGTACTTGCGCGCCCGGGTCAGAATCAGTTCCTGCCTGGCCCGGGTGAGCGCCACATAGGCGAGCCGCCGTTCTTCCCGAATATGGCGGGCAAGGCGCTGTGCCGCATCCGGCACGGCCGCCGCGCCGCCCTGATCCACCCAGTCCCGAATCGCCTCCGCCGTGTAGAAGACCGGCGCCGTGTCGACAGCCACCGGGAACAGACCCTCGGCCAGGCCGGTCACGAAGACCACCGGAAATTCGAGGCCCTTGGCAGCGTGCACCGTCATGAGTGTGACGGCGTCACCGGCGGCAGTCCGACTCTGCCCATCCCCGGTGGCGAAGGATGCGAGCAGCCCCTCCAGGGTGTCGGCCGCGGCGGCACGCTCCTGCAGGGTGCGTGCAGCGGCAAGCCGCTCAACGTCGGCGGGAGTCGGGGTCAGCGTCAGGCGGACCTGCCCCAGATACCGGAGTGCCGCCCACATCAGTTCAGGCAGGGGCCGCCCCTTGTGCTCGTCGAGCCAGGCCGTCAGGTCGGCGCCGGCGGTCCGGAACGCTTCGGGTCCGGCGCCCGCTGCCAAGAGTAGCGAAAGGTCGCCCCGTCCTTCCCGCACGGCGGCGCAGAGGTCCGCCGGGGCGAGCTTGTTGGCCAACACGGGCAGGAGATCCGCGGTCGCGATCCCCCGGGTCAGCCGCAAGAGCGCCAGGGTCTGATGCACAGCCGGATGCGGCTGCTCAGCCCCCACCATGCGGCAGGGGACCGAGCGGCGGGTGAGCGCCCGCGCGAACTCCCCGCCGGTCCGCCGGAGGGACCGGCACAGGATGGCGAAGTCGCCGGCCGGGGCTTCCCCCCGTTCGATGCGACCGGCGATCTCTGCCGCCACCGCCTCGGCCTCTTCCCGCTCGGTCTGGGCTTCCCAGGTTTGGACCGGCGGATCGCCCTTGCCGTCCCGGGCAGTGGTCAGCCGCTTCGCTTCCCGTTCTGACCCGTTCCCTTTAATAAGTTGGTTGGCGTGCCCGAGCACGGCCGGCGGACAGCGGAAGTTCTGCTCCACCACATAGGTCGCCAGGTCCGGGTAGTCAGCGGCCATGCGGAGCAGATAGCGGTCGCTGGCGCCCCGGAAGTGGTAGATGGCCTGGTCGTCATCACCGACGACCATCAGGTTGCGATGTTCCCGGGACAGGACTCTGAGCACCCGGTATTGGGCCAGGTTGGTGTCCTGGAACTCGTCCACCAGAATGTGCTCAAACCGCTGCTGCCAGCGGGCTGCTACGGCCGGCTGTGATTCCAGCAGCTGGACGGCCCTGGCGATGAAATCCGGGAAATCAGCCGCTGCTTGCTGATTCAGTGCCGCTTGATACTGCCGGTAGATTTCTGCCAGTTCGAGAAGGCGGTTATTCGCGGTGGAAGCGGCATAGCGCTCAACATCGTCAGGCGTCAGCAGGTAGTCTTTCGCCTGGCCGATAAAGGTGAGCGCTTCGGGCTCCACCAGAACCTGCTGCTCCCCTTCCGGGATGAGGCGGAGTCCGGCCTCCCCCTCTTCGGTCAGGACCTTGAGGCAGAAGCTGTGAAAGGTAGAGATCCAGAGCCGGGCGGCAGCCGGTATATCAGGCACCACGGCCTCCCGCAGGGCCCGTGCCGCCTCGCGGGAAAAAGTAAGCACGAGGATGCGGTCAGGCGCCACACCCTGGTTGAGCAGATAGTGAAAGCGCCGCACGATCACCGTGGTCTTTCCCGTGCCGGCGCCAGCCAAAATGCGCGCCGGACCACCGGCGTGCTCAATCGCCCGGCGCTGCTGCTCGGTTACGGACGGACGTGCGGGGGCCGCCGCCACTTCGGCGGACGCGGGAAGCTCCGCGTCCGGCAGACAGCCGAGCAGCCTGGCCAGTGCCGCTCCGGCAGACCAGAGCTCGTCGGGTCCGGCGCAGGGGATCACCGTCCACCCCTCTACCTCTGCGGCGCCGTCGGCAAGGCCCGCCTGCTGCTCCGGAAAGGCCAGGAGCAGCCGGTGACCGCCCGGGGAGACCCAGGAGTATTCAGGTTCCGGCAGGTTGAAAGCCAGGACGAGGGCCTGGAGGTCCGCCCACGCGATGCCCACCCTTACGCACTTCCTTTCCGGACAAACAGCTCCGTATGGGCTGTGTTTCCAAGCTCGTTCAGGAAAGCCGACCGTGCATTAGCGGTCGTCACTAGGAAGAGCGCTTCGGCAGCCCGGGTCATGCCGACATACAATAGCGTCCGCTGTCGTTCCAGTTCCAGCTGCCGCTCTTCCGATTCCAGTCGTAAGGTCGGCCGCCGGGGCAATGATCCCTCGCGCACCCCTACGAGAAAAACGACCGGGAACTCCAGCCCCTTGGCAGCGTGGATGGTCAGGACCTTGACCTGCTCTTCCAGCACGTTGAACTCCTCATCGCGGTGAAGAGCCGCGGGCAAGCCGGCCTGCAGGAGGTCGTTGCGTACCCGCAGGCAGAGGTCGTTATCCGGGCAGATCACGGCGAAGTCGGAGACCCGGAAGCGCTGGTCGGCCACCAGATCCAGGAGCCGCTCACGCACGGCCCGCAGCTCCCGGTCGATCACGTCGCACTCCACGATGATGGGCCACGGGCCGTTCCGCTGGGTCCACTCGGGAGCGATGAAATCCGGGTTGCTCTTGAGCATCTGGTTGTGGGCCTGCAGCGCCGCGGCCGCCTCGGCGATCTGCCGGGTATTGCGGTGGTTCCTGCGCAGGACGAACGTCCGCCGTTGGCTTAGCTCTTCGTAGGCCTTCAGGGCAGGGTCGCGCCAGTCCCAGGCTGACCGGGATGCCAGGCTGCGTTCGTACGCCTGGTAAACCAGCCAGACCGCCTCCCGCTGGGCGGGGCCCAGGGCCGTCTTGCGGCCGTGCCGCAGGGCAGCCTGGTACGTCTTCAGGTCGCGAATGCCGGCGCCCTTGATCACCCGGGCGATCTCATCGCGGAAGAACTCGGGGCGCTGTTCCAGCACCGCTTCCGGGCGCCCGGTCGCCTTCACCTCGGCAACCGCGCCTTCGATCAGCGGCAGGGAGTCACGCTCATCGAGAATCGGGCGGGTGTCAAGGTCGCGCTCCGCCAGGAACTCGGCGATCCAGCGGTCGATATTGGTGATCGTGAGGTTGTCAGGTGTTGGGCCAATGAGCGACTCGACGAGGGTACGCGTCACCCCGGCCAGGGTCCGGTTGAAGGTGAGCAGAGCGACCCGGCGCCCCTCCATGGCACGGTTGATCGCCCGATAGACGCCGACGGTGGTCTTGCCCGAGCCGGCCACGCCCTTCAGGACGGTCAGCCCGGGGCGGGGCTCATTCACATACTGCTGCTGGTCCGGCGTCAGGTTCAGCATGAGCTGGCGGATGGAGCCCTTGCAGTACCCTTCCAGCTTGTCCAGGGTAGTCCGGTACAGCAGGCGCCCGGGGTCGTAGACGACGGTCGCCAGGCCCGGGTCGGTGAGCAGTTCGGTGAGCCACTGCACCGTCGGGGGCGGTCGCCGGTGGCCTTCACCCGGTGCACCTTCAGGGAAGGGTGCCGCGGGTTTTGCTCCAGCAGGCGCACCTTGTCAACGACCTGTTCTGCCAGCGGCCGGTCGTAGCTCGCCAGTTCGCCGGCGAATTCATCGGAGATGAGCAGATGGGCGATGGGGACCACCTCCCTGTCCATACTGTTCAGATTAGAAATTAGCCTTGAACTGAGTGATGTCCTACCAGGTGTGAACAGTTCGAATATGGAGCGGGGCGCCCGAGGCGACCGCCGACCCAAAAATCTGTTCCCCCTGCCAGTTTTCGACAGAACACACGTCCGATGTATGCTAAGCTGGTGGCATGATACCATAGGGATGAGCGAAGTGGGGTGACTCGGTTGGACGAACAACGGTTCCTAAGTCTCATCGAGCAAATGGTCCGGTCGGTGGTGCAAGAGTCCGAAGCCCGCCTGGAAAGCAGATTGCAGCAGCTTGAAGAGCGGCTGACGGTGCGGCTGGACTCGCTGGAAACTAAGGTTGATGCAGTCTCCGCCCGCGTCGATCTGATCAAGGAAGCCGTCGACTCCCTGGAGGAGGGCATGACGGACGTGAGGAAGGTGCTCGTCTACCTCCAGGACAAGTGGGTGGAACACGACCGCGAGATCTGGCAGATCAAGCGCAAAGCCTGAACGAGCGAAGGCCCGAATCGTACGCCGCGTACGATTCGGGCCTCGGTGCATCCAATAGGAGGGGCCGGCGTAATCCGGATGCCACGCGTGTTGGGCGGTCTGAGGTTGTTCAGAAGAATCGTACCAACTGTGCGTTTGAGATCAGCCCCATATGCTGACCCAATTTGTCTGCTGCAAACGGACGCCCGTGTGCGGGGTAGATGACCCGCCCGCCCTCCTTTAACATCTTGCGCCAACTCCGATAGCTTTCTTCCATATCTGTCATGAAGACAGCACAGTACTTGACGCCTGCCCACAAGGCGAAACTCGCCGCCGCATCGCCGCAGAACACCTCCCCTGACCCCAGAACTACAGAAAGGTGATCTATGCTGTGCCCTGGGGTAGTCAGAATCTTGCCGTCTATACCCATCTGCTGCAACAAGTGGGTGTCATCTTCAGAGACAAGAATGTCTTTCTCCCGCAGTTCAAACGGAGGGAAGGTCAGCGTCCATCTAGGGTCCAAACGCATTTTTGCATCGGCGAGCAGCTTCACAAGGCGATTCACATAGCCTCCGCCATGGGACTTATCATTCTTTCCTTCGCGCAACAGGTCTTTGGCTTTTTGGTGAGCAAGAATGATGAGATCTGTGTCTCGGGTGATCTCATTCAAGAAGCCCGCATGGTCGTCGTGGTGATGAGTGAGAACGATGTAACGCACATGACCGAGGTCTATCCCTGCTCGCGCCAGGTTTCTTAGATACCTCGAATAGTCATGAGGGTAACCGGTATCAATCTGCAGGTAACCACCACGACACGGAAGTAAGTAGACGTTGGACAAACTCAAAGGAATGGCAACTGGTTTGATGAGACACCACTCCCCTTTTCGAGCAGACCGCCCAACGGTGATTGCACCGGTCAGCATATCTAGCTGGCCGATGACTGATTGTCGGCAAACATCGTATCTGCATTCTCGCTACCCGAATAGTCTTGCCACGGAGTATTACAACGGGAGTAAGCGTAAACCCTCCAAAGTGAATTTGCAAGGACATAACCAGCGGCCGACATATGACCCTGAAACAAAGAAAACCGCCCATGCCGCCTTCGGAACAAGCGAGCATCCAGTCCGAGCGAATGTCCCTGCATCGGTCACATCCCCGGAGGGCGCCGATCGCCTGACGGTTCCACGCGAACTGCCGGATGGCCAGTCCCGCATGGCCTCCGAGGGGAACCAGGGGTAATGGCCGGACAAACGAAAAGAGCGAGCCCGCACGTAACCGTGCGAAACTCACTCTAAACGTCTGTGAGAGTCCGGCGATACCCCTGGTTCTGTCATTGGATGATCATTTATCTCACGGCCCTGACCAAGGGCCATGGTCCCCGCAAGGGGACTGCGTCCTACCCGCGCTTACGCGCCTACTTGGACTTGCACCGTGGCGGAGATTGCCCGTGCCACCCGGCCGTCACCGGCCGGTCTGCGTTTCTCTAGCTCGTTACAGGTACAGGCGTCTTGGCTTGCGCCAAGATAGCGTTCCCCATCGTCGGCTCGCGCCGCCAGGTCTTGCGACCTGCGCCAACTTTCTCTTGACTACCTGCCCTCAAACGCCTGCCGAAGCAGGCTCGGACTTCACCAAGAGCGGTGCCAGGAAGTTCCTCACCGCGCCATCCGAGTGCAAACGGCCGAAGCCTCCTCGTTAGCGCAGCGCGATCATCTGCCGAACTCTCACATTATCCGGTTGGTCGATCGGATCAGATACTAAGTGTACCGCATATCCGAACCGTAGTCCAGACGCTACTCTATGGATCGTTTTCCACACTGCGGCACGTTCGCCGCAGCGAAGAGCTAATCATACCGCCTTCGACAGGCAGACCGCAAGCAATAAAATGTGGCAGGGCGCCCAGCCCTGCCAAAACGAACTAGCTTACCTGCTCGACCCCGTGAAAGTAGCTGTGCACCCGCTGCCGCAGCGCCTCCAATGCTTCCGGAGAGCTAATCGCAAGGCCGGCGGCCTGAAGCAACATGCTGTAACAGGAGTCCACCGCGACGTTCAACTCCGGATGCTCCTGGCTGCGGTGCACGAGCGGGTCGGACTCGGTGACATGGCCGATCCAGACCCGGCTGCGGAAGATGGACATCGCCCCGCGCCGTGCGCGGCCGCCGGGGTAGTCACGCAGTACCATTAATTGCACCTCGTAGCCGTCCGGTAACTCAAAGTAAAGGTCAAAGACCTTGTTTTCGTCCAACCCGACCGCCCTCCCCGTAATGTCGTACCCGCATTGAAATACGTAAGGAGGACAAGAAAGGTCGATATCCATTCTATCGTCGCTAAAAAATAATTCAACGTGGATCTTACCGCTGGGTATCCTTTCCAGCTCCCGCTACTTGTGGGATTCCTGCGGGCAGCGGTATAATGTCCATGACTGTGAGAAAGAGGGTGGGCTCGGCGGATGGAACATGTACTGCGCACCCATCGCGACCAGGCACTGAAGCTGCTCAAAGAGAACAAGGCCCAGTCGCGGGAGGGCATTGAACTACTGGTACGGGGGCGCCTGGCGGCCATCGCGGCGGCAGCGCATCCGCAGGGGACCATCTCCCCGGAACAAGTCGAAGCGCTTTATAAGGAAGTGCTTGATCTCTCCTACATCATGTTCGCACTGGGGTTTACCATGGCCCACACCGAAGAAGTCTCCCGATAATGCAGACAGGCCCGGCCGTGTAGATCGGCCGGGCCTTATCTGTGGCTTTCTTCGCCGGCCGGCTCCAGCCGGGCGGCCGGAACGGCCACGACGTAATCGACCTGCACATCGGTGAGATGGGCGACCAGGAACGACCACAGCACTCTGATCAACCCGGCCACGGGCAGCCCGACGATGAAGCCCCAGCCGCCCAGCAGGTAACCGCCCGCCAGCACGGCGAACATCACCGCGAGGGGGTGCAGACCGACGCTTTCACCCATAATCCGCGGCGAGAGCACGGCGTTCTCCAGCTGCTGGATGATGGCGAACGCGAGCAGCACTTCGAATCCGAGCAGCGGCGAGACGGCGAACCCGGTCAGCACGGCGGGAATGGCCCCCAGCACCGGCCCGACGTACGGGATGAACTCCGTCAGCCCGGCCCAAATGCCCAGGAGCAGCGAATACCGCAGCCCGAGCAAGGCGGTCGCGAGAACGGCCAGGCTGCCCACGGCCAGCGACAGCAGAATCTGCCCCCGCACGAAGCCGGCGAGGACGCCGTCCAGGGCCCGGAGCAGGCGCAGGATCTCATGACGGTAGCGGCGCGGCAGGCTCAGCACAAACCGCTCCTTGAACCGCTCGATGTCCTTCAGCATGTAAAAAGAGAGGAACGGCGCCAGGATGAGGCTGGCGACAAATCCGGCCGCACGGCTGAGCGTGTGAATGCTCAGCAGGGAGCCAAGGGCCCGGGCGGACCGGGCTTCCAGGTCGGAGATCTGCCGGCCCATCACATCGCTCAGTTCCGGCGGCAGGCCGGTCGTCTGCACGCGGTACTGCAGGTCGTCGACCAAAATTCGGGCCCGCAGCGAATAGGCCGGAATCGCCTCGTTGAGCCGCTGCATCTGGACGATGGCCTGCGGGAGCCCCTTGAACACCGAGAGCCCGCCGATGATAACCAGAGCCGCATACACGGCGATAATCGCCCAGCCGCGGTTCAGTCCCCGGGCCGACAGCAAGTTGACCAGCGGCGCGATCAAGTAGGAAACCACGATCGCAAGCAAAAAGGGCGCCAGGATCGGCCTGATGACCCAGAGCCCCCAACCGGTGGCAAGGACCAGTCCGCCGATCACCAGCGCCGCAACGACTCTTCGTCTCCTGCCGGTCATGGCGCCCTACATTGCGTCGCCCGGCACCATGTTCTCGACCATCTCGCCCATCTGGTTGCCGCTGCGGTTCCACATCTTACGCATGCGGCTGCCCCACTGCGAGGCACCATCGATCATCGGGCGCCGAACCTGCGGGGACATGGCCAACACAACCAGAGCGCCCAGGGCCACTCCCGTTACCATTCCGGACACAAAGCTATCGTTGCGCAACCTGCGGTCCCTCCTTCGCCTTACCGGCGCTGATGGACCGGTGCAGCCGTGGCGATCATCTCAGGCCCCTGGTGACTGGCCGCAGCGACCAACTCCCCGTCAGCGTCCAGATGATAGATCCGCACCGCTCCCCGGCCCACGTTGAATTCGACACAGCAGTCCCAGCAATAGTATTGCTCGGAGCCAACCCGACCGATACACCGGCCGGCGCAATTCGGGCACCTCATCATGACAGCGAACCCCCCAAAGTGTCTCCCGGGCCGTCCAGCAAGATCGCCGCCTCGCCCGGATGCACCGGGCCGGCAAGGGGCACGATCTCTTTGCCGCTCAGCAGGTCATCGACGAAGCCATGGGAGAGTTGGAGCGCCGTCAGTTGCCCGGTCGCCGCGTCGAAGTGGAAATCGTCGGCCAGGCCGATCTCCTCCCCGCCGGCCCCCAGCACGGGCAATCCGTGCAGGTCGTCGCAGCAGCGGGTCTCGGCATCGTCGGCCAGATATGTCTCTTCGGCAATCAGGTGCGTGGAGCCAACCGCCGTGACGGCCTGCCAGTCCAGCACCCGCCGGGGCTGGAGCCAGCCGCCGCCGTCGAGGGCAAGCCCGCATACGCGGTCCCCGCCCCCCGACAGCAGGATCGCCTGGACTCGCCCAATGCGCCGGAGTTCGGGTCCGGACAGCACGGGGAGCCCCACCAAGTCACTACCCCTGGGCACTCGAAATTCATCCCTCGCTCGCAAACCTGGAACGAACCGAAATCTGGTACATAGTCTGCCCGGCGATGGTGCGGCTAAAACCCGAGCTTCACGGGCAGCGCCAAACTTTTTCGCGGGCCGCTGAAGGGTTTGTCCTGCGGCAGTCGTCAAACACGGTGGAACGGACTTCGAGGAGGCGGAAACACGATGAGCCGCAAAGTTGGCCGCATTACTCTTGCAGCAGCCCTGATGATTACGGGCATTGTTGTCCTGGTCGATAATGTGCTGGGCACGTCCATTTCCTGGTACGCGGGCCGGCTCTGGCCGGGGCTGCTGATCATGCTCGGGCTGGAGTGGGTGGCCGCCAGCACCCGCGCGCAGCGCGAAGGCACAAAGCCTGCGGCCGATGCGGGCGCCATCATCGGTCTGATTGTCGTCGCAGTGATCGCAACGAGCGTCTCGCAGTGGTCGCGGTCCCCCGTTCGCGTCCGGGAGTTCCGCGACATTGGACGGGATCTCCAGATTGAGATCGGCCCCATGCCCGAAGTACGCCCCATTTTGCCGTTCGGCAACGTGCCGGCGGACATGGTACAGTCAGCCGGACTCGACCTGAATCAGGTCCGGGAGCTGGTCATCAGCACGACGTCCGGCGATGTGACCGTACAGGAAGGACCCAAGGCCCTGGTCGAAATGCGGGTCCGGGCTTACGGCCGCTCGACGGAGGACGCCGAGGAGCTGGCCCGCCAGGTCGAAATGCGCGTGGAGACCGGCAGCCGCACGGCGATCAAGTCGATCTACCCGGCCACTTCGGGCAGACTGGAGATCTCTTTCGTCGTCACCATGCCCCGTGACGCCCAGGTGGCGCTGAAGGTGGATACCTCGTCCGGCAGCATCAACGTCTATGACCATACGGGCAACGTCACACTGGGCACCAGCTCCGGTTCGGTCCGGGCTGAGCGCATCCGGGGCACCGCCGACCTGCGGACGACGTCGGGCTCGATCACCGCGATCGGCATTGAGGGCGATGCCGCAGCGTCGTCCACCAGCGGTAGCCTGCAGGTGGAGGCGGTCACGGGCAACGCCCGGGTGGGCGCCACCAGCGGCTCGGTCATCCTGCGGGATATCAGCGGCAAGGTGTCGGCCCAGTCCAGCTCCGGCTCCATCGCCATCGATACCGGCGTGATGGGCGGCGACTGGGATGTCAACGCCGTCAGCGGCGGCGTCCGCATGACCGTGCCGTCCTCGGCGGGCATCACCGTGACGGCCCGGGCAAGCTCCGGCCGGGTCTCCGGCCCGTCCTGGCTGCTCATCGGCGAAGGGCGCAACAGCGGCTCCGGCGTCCAGGGCGGCGGTGAGCACAAGGTCACCCTGCGCACGAGCAGCGGCGATATCCGCCTCGAAGTGCGCTGATGATCATATTGACCAAGAGTGGCGCCGGCAACATCACAGTTGCCGGCGCCTTTATGATATCATCGCAATTGAGAAAACTGGCCGGACGGTGGTGAACGTCCCCTGGATCGCCCGAAGAGGAGGAATGGCGTGTGGAGAACGATGCGAAAGCACTGCTCGCCCAAATGACGCTCGAAGAGAAGGCCGCCCTGACCACGGGCAGCGGCATATTTGCGACGCAGGGCGTGGAGCGGCTGGGCGTACCGTCGATCTGCATGAGCGACGGCCCCCACGGCGTGCGCAAAATCCGCCCGGACAGCTTCGACCCGCTGGAGCCGGCGTTTCCGGCCACCTGCTTCCCAACCGCGTCGGCACTGGCCGCAACGTGGGATACGGCGTTGGTCCGGCAGGTGGGCGAGGCCATCGGGCAGGAGTGCCTGGCCCTGGATGTGCAGGTGCTGCTGGGGCCGGGGGTCAACATCAAACGGACGCCGCTGTGCGGGCGGAATTTCGAGTACTACTCCGAAGACCCCGTGCTGGCCGGCGAGATTGGCGCAGCCTTCGTGCAGGGCGTGCAGAGCCGGGGAGTGGGCACCTCGCTCAAGCATTTCGCCTGCAACAACCAGGAGTTCGAGCGAATGACCACCAGCGCCGAAGTCGATGAACGGACGCTGCGTGAGATCTACCTGCCCGCCTTTGAGCGGGTGGTCCGCACGGCCCCGCCCTGGACGGTGATGTCCGCCTACAACCGGGTGAACGGCGTTCCTGCCTCCGAGCATCCGCAGTTGCTGGGCGGCATTCTGAAAGGTGAGTGGGGCTTCGACGGGCTGATCGTGTCGGACTGGGGCGCCGTCAACCACCGCGATCGGGCCCTCGCCGCGGGCCTCGACCTGGAGATGCCCGCCAGCGGCCCGGCGGCGACCGAACGGCTGGTGCGCATGGTCCACACCGGACTGCTGCCCGAACAGGTGGTGGATGAGGCCGCAAGCCGCGTGCTGCAGATGGTGATGCGCGGCGTGGAGCACCGGCAGCCGGGCGCCACGTTTGATGCGACGGAGCATCACGACTTGGCACGCCGGGCGGCGGCCGAGGCACTGGTATTGCTGAAGAACGAGGGCGGTCTTCTGCCGCTGGGCGGCGCCGAGCGGGTGGCCCTGATTGGCCGCTTTGCCAAACACCCACGCATTCAGGGGCAGGGCAGCGCCCACGTCAACCCGACCCGGATCGACTGCCTGTTTGATGCCCTCTCCAGCCAGGTGCCGCTGCAATATGCCGAAGGCTATCCGGCAGAAGATGTTGTCGACGAGGCGCTGATCAGCGAGGCGGTGGCCGCGGCTCGTTCTGCGGATGTGGCGGTGATCTTCGCCGGCCTGCCCGACCTGTATGAATCCGAAGCATATGACCGCAAGCACCTCGACCTGCCGCCGGCCCAAAACCGGCTGATTGCCGAAGTCTGCCGGGTACAGCCGCGGACCGTAGTGGTGCTGGCCTGCGGCTCCGCGATTGCCATGCCGTGGTTTGATCTGCCAGCGGCGATTGTACAGAGCTGGCTCGCCGGGCAGGCCGCCGGGAACGCCGTGGCAGACGTGCTGCTGGGCAGCGTCAGCCCCGCGGGCAGACTCTCCGAGACGTTCCCCGTGCGGCTGGAGGATACGCCGGCCTACTGCAACTATCCGGGGGACGAAGGGCGGGTGCGCTACGGCGAAGGGCTCTTTGTCGGCTACCGGTACTACGATCGGGTCAAGGTCAAGCCGCTCTTCCCATTCGGGTTCGGCCTCTCCTACACCACGTTCGCATACAGCGGCCTGACTCTCGATAAGGCGGAGCTGACCGACCGGGAAAGCCTGGAGGTTACGGTCACGGTCAGGAATACCGGCGCCCGGGCCGGCAAGGAAGTAGTCCAGCTGTACGTGCGGGACGTGCAGTCTACGCTGACCCGCCCGGTCAAGGAGCTGAAGGCCTTTGCCAAAGTCAGCCTGGCGCCGGGCGAGGAGCAGCAGATCCGGTTCACGCTGGCTGAGCGGGACTTCGCCTGCTACTCCGTCGATCGGGGCGCCTGGTTCGTGGAAACCGGCGATTTCGAAGTCCTGGTAGGCCCATCGAGCGCTGAGACGCCGCTGCGGGCGGTCGTGCGGGTTGAGTCGACGGCGCCAGAGGCAGCGTTCGGCCCGTTCACGCTCTTCAAGCGCTTCTGGGGCCATCCGGTCGGCGGCCCGCTGCTGCGCGCCATGCTGGAAGAGAAGCTCGGCGTCAGCGAGATCGCCCCGCAGTACCTGGAGTTCGTGCAGGATATGCCCCTGGTGAAGGTGGCCCATCTCCTGTCGATGGGAACGGTGACTGAGGAGGATGTGGTTGCGCTGGCTGAGAAGGTGAACCGGGCACTGAAGTAGCCGAAAAAGCCTCCATCCGTTTTTCGCTACTCAGCCCGATCGATCGTCCCCCCGCCGAGCACCCAGCGCCCGGCGTACAGCACCACCGACTGCCCGGGGGTGATCGCCCGCTGGGGCTCGTCGAACTCGACCCGGATCGCCCCGCCGCCCAGGGCGTGCACGGTGCAGGGCGCCTCCGGCGCCATCCGGCGGATCTTCGCCGTGCACCGCACCGGGCCCCCGGTCAGCTCGGGGATGGCAATCCAGTTCATGTCCGAGGCGATGAGGGCGCCCTGGTAGGTCTCCTCGTCCTCCCCCACGATCACCGCGTTCCGCTCGGGGTCCAGCGCCACCACGTACATGGGCTGGGGGGTAGTCAGGCCCAGCCCCTTGCGCTGCCCCACCGTGTAGAGCGGCAGCCCCTGGTGCCGGCCGATCACTTCACCACGGGTGTTCAGTATGGGGCCGGGAGTGATGCTCTCCGGCACCCGCTCCTGCAAGAACCGCCCGTAGTCGTTGTCGTACACGAAGCAGATCTCCTGAGAGTCGGGTTTGTCCGCGGTCAGGAGCCCATACTTACGGCCCAGTTCGCGCACGGCGGGCTTCTCCATGTCGCCGACCGGGAAGAGCGTGTGGGCCAGGGCATCCTGGGTCAGGTTGTGCAGCACGTAGGTCTGGTCCTTGCGGGCGTCCGTCGACTTGCCCAGCAGCCGGCGCCCGGGGTAGGCCGGGTCCTCCCCGATGGCGGCGTAGTGGCCCGTGGCCACGTAGTCGCACTCAAGCTGCCGCGCCTTGGTCAGGAACGCATCGAACTTGACGTACCGGTTGCAGGCGATACAGGGGTTTGGCGTCCGGCCGCGGCTGTACTCGGCGATGAAATAGTCGATGACGGTCGCGGCAAAATGCCCCTGAAAGTTCATCACGTAAAAGGGGATGCCCAGCCGGTTTGCCACCGCCCGGGCATCCTCGACTGCTGCCAGGGAGCAGCAGCCCGAGTGCTGGTTCATCTGGATCTCTTCCGGAATGTCGTCGGTCCATGTGTTCATGGTGACGCCAATCACTTCGTACCCCTGCTCCACCAAAATGGCAGCAGCCACCGAGGAATCGACGCCGCCGGACATGGCCATGAGGACCCGCTGCTTGCTCACAGTTGACTTCACCTGACGTTCAGCTTGCCCATTTAGCGGCCGGAGGGCGCCAGCTTGCGCAGGAATTCCACAGACTTACGGAACTCCTCGACGACGTAATCGATATCATCCTCGCTGTTCTCCTGCCCGAAGGAGAAGCGGAGCGAGCCCTGGGCAATCTGCCGGGAGCAGCCCATGGCCAGCAATACGTGCGAAGGCTCCAGCGACCCGGATGTGCAGGCCGAGCCCGACGAGGCTGCAATGCCCGCCATGTCCAGGCGCAGCAGCATCGCCTCGCCTTCAATGTTTTCGACGGAAACGTTGGCGTTGCCGGGGTGGCGGCGCTGCGGGTGCCGGAACGGGTCGACGCCGTTGAGCCGTACGCCTTCCATGGCCAGCACGCCCTTGAGGAAGCGGTCCCGCATGCGGGCCGCGTGTTCGGCCCGGGCCTCCCGGTCCTGCAGGGCCAGTTCCGCCGCCTTGCCGAACCCGATGATGCCCGGCACGTTCTCCGTGCCTGAGCGCATCTTCCGCTCCTGGCCGCCGCCGACCTGCAGCGGCTGGAACCGGAAGCCCTTCTTGACGTACAGGGCGCCGATTCCCTTCGGCCCGTAAATCTTGTGGCCGGAGATGGTCATCATGTCGACGCCCAGATCCTTCACCTGGATCGGCACCACGCCGGCAGCCTGCACGGCGTCCGTGTGGAAGACGACGCCCGGGTTCTTCGCCTTGGCGGCGGCGCACAGCCCCTTGATATCCGCAATGGTGCCCACTTCATTATTGACGAACATGATGGTGACCAGCACGGTGTCGGGCCGGATGGCCGCCACCAGCGCCTCTTCCGTCACCAGGCCCGTCTCGGGCTCCAGCGGCAGCAGGGTCACCTCGAACCCTTCCCGGGCCAGGGCTTCGGCCTGGTCCAGCACGGCGTGGTGCTCAAAGGGCGTCAGGATCATATGGTTGCCCCGCGCCCGGTTGGCGTACAGAGTGCCCCGCAGGGCCCAGTTGTCCGCCTCGGTGCCGCCGCTGGTGAAGAAGACTTCCGTGGCGCGGGCGCCAATCAGGTCGGCGACCTGCTGGCGCGCCTCCTCCACCCCCTTGCGGGCACGGCGCCCAAAGGCGTGAATCGACGACGGGTTGCCAAATTCGTTAACCAGATATTCGTACATCAGCCTGGCGACCTCGGGATGGCACCGGGTCGTGGCCGAGTGATCGCAATAAACCCTGCGCACGAGTGTCACTTCCTCCCCCCGCGGCCGGGGGCCGAGCTAAATCTTCTCGGCGCTTCGCGCCATTTCCGATGTCCGTGCGGCATTGCCGCTGCGCGGCGCCGCACTAGATCTGGTAGATCAGGTTATCCTTGGCCTGCTCCGCCCGAGCCTGTTCCGCCAGATCGAACAGCGTAATCGAATCGATGACGGCCACGATCTGCCGGGTCACTTTCTCCCAAACGCCGTGGACCACGCAGCTGGAAGCGCAGTCGGGCTGTGTCTCGCCTTCCGTGGAGCAGTCGGAGAACCCAATGGGCCCCTCCAGCACCCGGATGATGTCGCCAATGGTCATCTGGTTGGCGGGACGGGACAGGACGTACCCGCCCTGGGCGCCCCGGACGCTGGTGATGAGGCCGGCCTTGCGCAGCGGCGCCGCCAGCTGCTCGAGGTAATGCTCTGACAGCCCCTGCCGCTCGGCAATGGCCTTCAGCGACATCGGCCCCGCTCCCTCATGCAGGGCCAACTCGAACAGGGCCTTCACCCCATACTTACCTTTCGTGGACAGCTTCATCCCCGCACCCTCCCAAATCCCGAGTATCTCTATCGGAGATTTAAATACAGTCTACTTGCCCGGAAACGGGGTGTCAAGCGGGTTATGGCCGCGGCGCCAGCCTGACGGAGAGGGTGCTGCGGGCGGGCGCCGTAGTGCCCTTGCGGGGCTCCTGGTCGGCGACGAAGCCGGAGCCGCCCGCCTTGAGCGTCAGGCCGATCTCCAGGGCCAGCCGGTTGGCTTCGGTCAGAGAGAGCCCGGCAAAGTCGGGCACGTGTACGGTCTCATCGGTGGTCCCGACCGTGACCAGATTCAGCTCGACCACGGTGCCCGCCTTCGCCGTGCTGCCGGGCTGCAGCGACTGATGGGCCACCCGGTTGCCCGCACCCTTGATGCGGGGCACAAACCCGGCTTCGGCCAGCCGCGCTTCCGCCCAGGGGGCGGGCATCCAGGTCACGTCGGGCACCACGCCCTGTTGAGCCTGCGCCGGCGGAGCCTGCACGCCGTTGTCCTTCTTGTCCGGGGCCACGCCCAGCGCCCGCAGGAACTGGGGCATCAGCTCTCCGTAAATCGGAGCCGCCACGATGCCGCCGAAGCCCTGCCCCTTGGGCTCATCAACCATGACGAGCATGGCATACTGCGGGTTGGAGGCGGGGGCGAAGCCGACGAAGTCGGCAAGCATGCGGTCCTTCATCTTTCCGTTTTCAAACTTTTGCGCCGTGCCGGTCTTGCCGCCGGTGGTGTAGTTGTTCATACTTGCCCCGCCAGCGGTGCCCAGTTCGATGACGCTGAACATCAGGTCGCGGACTTCTTTGGCCGTCTGCTCCGTAAGGATCTGGCGCTTTACGGTGGCGGGCGCCGTCCAGAGGACCGTGTTGTCCTCCGGGTCGCGCCGCTCCCGCACCAGGTGCGGCTGGACCAGCTTGCCGCCGTTGGCGATGGCAGACACCGCCGTGATCATCTGCAGCGGGGTGACTTCCAGGTGCTGGCCGATGTACATGTTCGCCCAGTCGCAGTCCCGCTTCTCCGCAAAGTTCTCCAGGCCTTTGGAGGCCTCTTCATAGTCGGTGTCAATGCCGGTCTTGTCCATAAAGCCGAACGCCTGCAGATACTTGACGAAGCTGTCGCGGTTGACGCGCTGGCCCACCTGAATCAGGCCGACGTTGGACGAGCGCTGCAGAAGCTTGTCGATGGTCATGGGCGCCGGGTTGGGCGAGACGTAGCCGTCCCAGTTCATGATGCGGCAGCCCTGAGAGACCATCAGCTCGCCTTTGTCGATGAACGGCGTGCTCAGCGTGATCGCCTGCTCTTCCAGTGCAGCCGACGTTGTGATGGTCTTGAAGATGGAGCCCGGCGGCATCGATTCGCCGGTGGTCCAGTTCTTGAGGCGCCCCCAGTCCACGGGGTCACCCCAGGTCTTCCGGTCATTGGGCACGGCCCCGGGCCGCATGGCCATGACCAAAAGCTCGCCGGTGTGGACATCCATCAGCAGCACCGCCGCCCGCTTGGCATCCTGCTCCTTGATCACCTGGTCGAGCTTGTCCTCCGCGAGCTTTTGCAGGTTCATGTCGAGGGTGAGCACCAGGTTCTGCCCCCGCTCGGGCTCCATGCGCTCCTGCACGGTCGATTCGATCGGGGTCTTGCCGCTGGTGAACTCGGCTTTCACATAGCCCGGCTTGCCCGCCAGGAACTGCTCGTAGGAGAGCTCAATGCCCGCCTCGCCCTTGGACCCGTCGGTGGCCATATAGCCCAGCACCTGGGCCGCCAGGCTCCTGCCCGGGTAGGTGCGCTCGCTCTGGTCGACCAGGGAGATGCCCGGCAGGTTCAGTTCTTCGATCTTCTGCTTCTGCTCCAGGTTTAGCTTATCTTGAAGCTTGATGTAGCCGTTGCGGGGGTTATCGCGCAGCTTCCCCAGGATCTGATCGGCGCTCTGGCCGATCACCGGCGCCAGCTTCCGGGCGACGGGCTCCTCGTCTTTGTCCTGCATGACGAACTGGTCGGCCACCACCAGGTAGTGGGGCACGGACATGGCCAGCACTTTCAAGTTCCGGTCGAGAATCTCGCCGCGCGGGGTCGTCAGGGTGACGGTCTGCACCCGGATTTTCTCGCTTTCGGCCGCGATCCACTCGGCCTTGACGATCTGAATCCAGGCCAGACGGCCCGATACCACCAGCAGTACTACCACCACCATCAGGGTCAGGAACCGGAGCCGCCCCTTGCTGATCACCATTGCCGCTGATCCCTCCGACGCTCGGACCTTCCTCTTCTTCAAGAATTACACAGCGGCATGGGTAATCCCTGCGACTCTCTCCTCTCCGCTCGGCTCCCTACATATTCCAACCGAGCTGCCGGAAGAGATGGCCGGTCAGCCCGTCGAACCGCTGGGCCTGGGCGGCTATCCAGCGCCCGTTCTGCAGTTCAGGGACGTCCATGTAGCCTTCCCGCGCCTTGAAGCTGAGGAACAGCTCCCGATCCTCGGTGTCGGCGACGTGAAAGGAGAAGCCGGTGGTGGCGTTGCCCCAGTCCCAGGTCACGCTGAAGCGCCGGTCAAGGACCGGGTCGGCGCTTTGCAGGTGAAGCTGGGGAAAGGCCCGGGCCACCATGTCGAGCCGGCGCCCCGGGCCGAGGCGTACCGCCATGGTGAGGCCCATCTCGACGGAGGTCAGCCGGAAAGCGCCCGCTTCGTCCAGCAGAATCGCCGCCGCGACGTGGGTCTGCAGTTCCGTCGGGGCCCCGCTGATCTCCAGGCCGCTGCCGTCGAGCCGGATCAGCAGCCGCTCGTGGGTGGTGCCGCGGAACTCGGCCTCGCCGTCCATAACTTCGGTCTCCAGGGCTTCCGTGAGCCCCGCGGCCAGGAGGCGGGCACGCGCGCTGTCCGCCACCTGGCGGATGCGGTCGCCCAGGGCGAAGAGTTCCTCGAATTCTATGTACAGGCTCTGTTCGATCTCCGGCTGCATATGGGCGCCTCCTTTATACGTCTAGTCTAGCCGTTTGCCGAACCTTGTAAAGCCCGCAGGAGTTCGCCACTGCTTCATCTAAATGTTCAGATAGGAAAGGGGGATGGCCGATGAGAAGAGCATTGCTTGCGACTGATGCGTCGGATGCCAGCCTGCGGGCGGCGCGGGTACTCGGCAACATGGCCCGGCTCGATCCCGATCTGGATGTGCTGGTGCTGCATGTGGTACCCCTGCCCGACACGCTGACGCCCGCGGCGGCGGTCGGCGCCCCGCTGACGCTGGGCGATAACCTGGAGGAGTATCTGGACAAGCGGCTGAGCGATGTATTGGATCGGACGCTGCAGGCGCTCTGCCTGCCGGCCGACCGGGTGCGGATGCACCACGACGTCGGACTGGCGGCGGAGACGATTCTGCTGGAAGCGGAGAAAAACAGCTGTGATCTGATCGTGATGGGGCGGCGGGGCCGGTCGACGCTGCGGGAACTGCTGATGGGCAGCGTGAGTCAGGCGGTGCTGCACCGGTCCAAGGTGCCGGTACTGATCGTGCCATAGGTATGCGAGGCGTGCGGTTGCCGGTGCTACCGGCAACCGCTATTCTTTGGTCGGCGTCGTCCGCCGGTTTTTGAGGGGCAGGGCCTGTCCTGGAGCTCAAAAACCAACGGAGGCCAGTGTTGGCGCCCGCAAACGCACCAAACTCCAGTCCTCTGCCGGGATTTGCGCGTCCTGGGTGAGTCCGGGAACTCAAATTGCGACAGAGCAACCAAGCCTGATGGGACCCGGCCCCTTCATTCTGGGGGACGATGCCCGTATCGGCCCCCCGTACCTGTCCCCCTGCCCCCGAGCGCAGTACCATGGGGCCAGGAATCTACAGAAAGGGGGCGCCCGGCTTGTCATTCGTGACCTCCGCGATCCGTGCAGCCATGCAGGCCCTGTCCCACCTCACCGGCAGTTACGGCTGGACCATCCTCTTGCTCACGCTTGCCGTCCGCCTCCTGCTCCTCCCCTTCGCGTTCTGGCAGCAACGATCGGCGAAAGCCACAGCCGCACTGCAGGCCGCCGCTCAGGAGATTCGGAAACGGTACGACGGCGACGAAGCGCAGCGGAAGCTGCAAGAACTGTACGGCCGCTCGGGCTGGTCTCTGGCAGCCGGCTGCCTGCCGGCGCTGCTGCAATGGCCCGTATTCGTAGCGATGTACAGTGCCCTGAGCACCTTTCCGTTCGCAGCCCCGTCCGCGTTCTTATGGCTGGAGAACCTGGCGGCGCCCGATCCCTATTTCATCCTGCCGATTATGGCGGTGGTGACGTCGATCTGGCAGACATGGGCCAGCGTGCCGCAGCAGCAGCGGCTGACGCTGATGCTCCTGCCCGTGCTGTTCGGCTTCTTCATGATCAAGGCGTCGGCGGCTCTCGCCCTCTATTGGGTAGGCAGCAACATTATCAGCCTGCTTCAGTCTTATCTGATGAACCGGCGGGGCGCCGCGGCCAGCGTGTGACCAAAAATTCTGCATCCCGCAAGGTAGGTTCGTTCCCTATGGCGAATGGTCTATACCAGTAACCATTGCCTGAGGAGGCGACTCACGTGTTTGATCTGATCCTGCGCGGCGGACGCATCATCGATGGCACTGGGGCAGCCTGGTGCCGCGGCGACGTCGGTATCGAAGGGGATCGCATCGCGGCCATGGGCAACCTGAAGGACAGCCAGGCCGCCCGTGTAATTGACGTGCAGGGCGCCGCCGTGGCGCCGGGCTTTATCGACATCCACACCCACTCCGATATTTCGCTGATGGTCAATCCCCGCGGCGAGTCGAAGATTCGCCAGGGCATCACCACGGAAGTCGTCGGCAACTGCGGGGCCTCCTTTGCGCCGCTTTCCAGCCGAGGCATCGAGTGGGTGGCGGACGATTTGCGCGAGGGCGAGATGGAACTGACCTGGCGCACGATGAAGGAGTACCTCGACCAGGTGGATGCCGCAAAGCCGTCCCACAATATCGCAGGGCTGATCGGTCTCGGATTGATTCGCCGCAACGTGGTGGGCGCCGATGACCGCCCGGCCACCCCGCAAGAGATGGAGGGCATGCGCGCCGAGATCGCGCGGGCCATGGAAGAGGGTGCGTTCGGCATCTCCAGCGGACTCATATACGCACCGGGCTCCTTCGCTGACACGGACGAGTTGGTGGAGATGGCGAAAGTGGCAGCCCGCTACGGCGGCATTTACGCCACCCACATGCGCTACGAATCAGATCGGGTGATCGAGGGCGTGGCGGAGGCCATCGCCATCGGGGAGCGGTCGGGCGCCTCAGTACAGATCTCGCACCACAAGGCAGTGGGACCGGACAACTGGGGTAAGGTGCGGCAGACCATGGCTATGATCGAAGAGGCCCGGCGGCGGGGCGTGGACGTGACTGTCGATCAGTACCCGTACACGGCCTCGGCCACCGGGCTGTCATCCACGGCGCCCAACTGGGCCCACGACGGGGGTACGGAAGCGCTGCTGGCCCGCCTGCGCGACCCGGCGGCGCGGGCGCGCATCCGGAAAGAGGCTGAGGAGCATTGCCTGCGGGTGCGCAAGGGCTGGGACAAGGTCTACATCTCCTGGGCGGGCGTGCCGGAACTGGCCCATATCGAGGGGAAGAACCTGGAGGAGATCGGGGCGATCATGGGCATGGCCCCGGTCGATGCCGCCCTGGAGATCATCCTGGCCTCCAAATCGACGGCCTCGATGATCGCCTTCGGTATGTGCGAGGAGGACATCCGCTTTGTCATGCAGCATCCCCTGACCATGACGGGTAGCGATGCCGAGGCCAAAGCCCCCTACGGCGTCCTGGGCAAGGGGAAGCCCCATCCCCGTGCGTACGGCACCTTCCCCCGGGTACTGGGCCGCTACGTGCGGGAGCAGGGCGTAATGCCGCTGGAAGAAGCCATTCGGAAGATGACCTCGCTGCCGGCCCGCAAGCTGGGGCTCTGGGACCGGGGCGTCCTGCGGCCGGGCATGAAGGCGGATATTACCGTCTTCCACCCCGAGACCGTCATCGATCAGGCGACGTTCACCGAACCGCACCAGTTCCCCGTGGGGATTCCCTGGGTCATTGTGGGCGGCGTGCCGGTGATCGATCAGGGCGAGCACACCGGGGCGGGGCCGGGGCGTGCGCTGCGGCATTAGCCGAATCCGGCTCCGCCATGCGACTGCCGCTCGACTCATCCCCGCCTCACTGCAGCCTGCAGTAAGCCTTCGTCCCCACGCCGTAAGCCCATGGTAAGCACACCAGCGCCCCGTCAAAACCTGACATGCAAAACGACCCCCGGGCTCCGGGGGTCGCTGCCTGCTTCAATAGAGATGTGCCACGGATGGCATGTAGTCGGAGCTCTCCAGTTCCAGGTAGTCGATCAGCAGATCGCACGCGTTCAGATCCCGCAGCGGCATCAGGCCGCCGACCTTTCGCTGCATGCCTTTGAGCGTCAAGTCTTCTGGGTGGATGATCACCAGGGGAATCTGCCGGGTAATGCACATCTCCTGCTTTATCTTGTCGCGCTCACACTGCTTCGTAGCCTGTTCAGCGGAGAACTTTTTCGTTTCATGATAGTGCTGAGGGCCGTTGAACTCAAAAGCCGCCTTCTGCGCGTAGTACCGGTCCAACTGGAGGTGCTCGTCTGTCTGGGGGTTCACCAGCCAGCCGGGGGTTGCATCATCCTCATAGTCATCCGAGTCGATCAGGAGCGACAGGTACTCCCGCATCAATCCTTCCCCGAAGTGCTTCGCTTTTGTGAGGCGGTCCTGGGCCCCGTCAATTGCCGCCAGGCCGAGGGCGAGGCCCGGGAACGTAAGCATGAAGTCAATCCGGGCGCGCCGGTGGGCTCGCTCGTATCTGATCCACTCTGCCTGTGCGAGCTCATCCACCGCACGTGCAACGGTGTTCCGGCTGGCGTTCGCTAGAGCGGACAGCTCTGCGTACGTGAAGCGGCCGAACGGGTGGCTGAACCCCGGTGTCAGCAGGAGGAGTCCGTACATGATCCGAGCGTGGACCCCAAGCAGCTTGTTTGTCAGGACTGCGCCTGAAATGGGGATTGTGGCGCCGGGAACCGAGATTGTCACGCCGCCCCCGGGCTGGTCCCATCCCCTTTGCGCCAGTTGAGCCGTCGCTGTTTGCACCGTGGGACGCGATAGGCCTGAGGCGCGGGCCAGTCCTGCATTTCCTGCACCGCTCTGCAGCAGCCGCGAAACCATCCAAACGAGCTTGGCCGGTGCTGACAGCTCGGGGCACAGCAACAGCCACGCCGGCACCTGGACCAGTCCCTTCATTGCATCATCCACCCCGCGCCAATGATTCTGGAGGGGAATCAGAGCTTCCTGCCAGTATCTCCCATTGGCACTACGCCGGTCCTGGAAAATTTTTGAAAGAAACCCCGCCGATGGCGTTTCCGAAGGCACCGAAAACGGTACCGGACCCTCTAGCAGCCCAATTTCGGGGACTATGCGCTGTTTCGTTCAACAACTTTACATCCCAGGGCCACGCCAGCCCAAGAAATGCAGCCCGACCTTGCGGCCCGGCTGCTCTTTTCTTAACGCACCGCTGCAAGTACCCTCGCAGCCACCACCTGGGGGCTGGTGCCTTCAATCTGACTGCGCTCGACCATAGCGGCCAGTGTGCCGTCTTTGAGGACCGCCATGGAAGGCGATGACGGCGGATAGGGCGCAAAACAGGTGCGGGCTTTCGCCGTCGCTTCCTCGTCCTGACCGGCGAACACTGTGTATCGGTTGTCGACGTGGGCGCCCTGCTGCAGGGCCAGGGCCATGCCCGGCCGGGCGCCGCCGAGGGCGGCGTCCACTTTCTGCTCGGTCGCAAGCTCGACAAATCCCACGCGGGTCATTTCTTCGCGCATGGCCTATAGCATGGGCTTCTACATATCCAGTTCTTCCACAATCCGGACTCTCCGTTACCTTTCGTGATCATCTGCCCGGAGACCGCCCAGCAGGAGGACCTCTTCGTCGGGTACGGGCTGGCCGGGGCGGTAGAGCAGCGGTTTCGGGCGGGCGGCGGCCCTGCGGCGGGCCGCGATCCAGCCGCCCAGAGCAAAGAAGAGCAGCCCTACCCCCGGACCGACGGCCCCGTAAATCAGCCAGGGCAGGCCCAGCCGGCCGCTGCCCAGTGCGAACTGCATGAGCCCGCCGCCGGCCAGGTTGCCGATGCCCTCGCCCAGGCCCCAGGCGAATGAGGCCATACCGAAATAGCTGCCCACAGCAGCTTCCGGCGCCATGGCCGAGACGGCGGCATCCACCGAGGGCATGAGCAGCATTTCGCCCAGCACGAAGACGAGTACGGCGCCCAGGAGGCCGGCGAAAGAGCGGGCCGGCCCCACCAGGCCCAGGCCGGCGCCCAGCAGGACCGCCCCTATCGCCATGGCCGTCATGACCGGCAGGCGCCCGGAGACATACCGGCTCACCGGCACCTGCAGGGCGATGACCACCAGGCTGCTGGCCGTCCAGAGCAGCCCGATGCTCGCCTCCAGCCCCAGGACACGGCTGGCGTACAGGGGCACCGCCAGGGCGAGTTGTGAAAAGAGCGCCCAGGAGAGCGTGGTAACACCGGTGAAAGCCAGGAACGGCAGGTCGGCGAGGAGCTCACGCCAGGGCGCCCTGGCCCGGGCGCCCGCTGCCGCCTGGTCAGGCGGCAGCAGGAACCAGGTGAGCAGTCCCATGCCGGTGTGAACGGCCCCCGAAATGCCGAACAGGACGGGCATCGGCCCGCGGACCAGCAGGGTGCCCAGCAGCGGCCCGCTGCTGGTGCCAATGTTTGCGGCAATGCCCCGCCAGCTGAATATGCAGGTCCGATCGCAGGTCCCATGCCGCTCGTGGGTCGCCAGCACGGCGATGGCCGCCTTGGCGGCCGGGCCGTACAGTCCGCCGCCCACGCCGGCAACGGCAGCCGCCGCCAGGGCGCCGGGCACGGTGTACACCAGGCCCAGCAGTGCGACGCCGGCGGAACGCAGAATCAGGCCCGCCGTCATGGTCAGCCGCCGGCCGTACCGGTCTGCCAGGGCGCCGCCCGCCAGGCTGCCCAGCAGCAGCATGAAGGACTGTGCCGCCAGCACGAGACCCACTTCGGCGGGGCTGAGACCCCGGCGGGTGGTAAACAGAATGGCAAAGAAGGGGACGAGCATGTACCAGCCGGCATGAAAAGCAAGAATGCCGCCCAGCAGCAGCTTCAGGCGCACGCGGGGAACACCTCCTGCTTCCTAGCGTACCCAATCACGGCAGACTGTCCCCCGCCGGAGCAAGCGCTCGAGTATAATGGGAGCAAGCGCGTAGATTTGAGGGGGAGCAACCATGGAAGAGCAGATTCGCTGCAAACTGTGCGGGGCGACGCCGACCGGCGACCCGGAGTTTCCCATTCGGCACTTCCAGCACCGCGAGGCGGAGAAGGCCGGGCGGGTGAAGGGCCCCATGGTCTATGTCTGCCCGAAGTGCTCAGGGCGGGCGCGCTACGAGGCCGACCAGGAGATGAAGCGCAAGTAGGCCAAAATGTGAAGCGCCGCCCGGGTCAGGCATGACCTCCGGGCGGCGTCGCTATTTCGTAAAGCTATCGTGGCTTCATCAGTTCCCGCACGCGGGCGACGATCTCCTCCTGGATCGCCGGCCCCTTGGTCAGGTGCCGGGTCGGGCCCAGGCGCAGCAGCGTCTTCTCGCCTTCCGTCAGATCCAGCGCCGTCAGCACCAGCAGGGGAATCTGCTGGGTCCATCTTCGCTGGCGCAGCAGCCGCACAAGCTGGAATCCGTCCAGGTTTGGCATCATCAAGTCGAGAATCAGCAGGTCCGGCCGGTCCTCCATGATGATTCGGAACGCCTCCTGGCCGTCCGACGCCGTCCGGACGGCATACCCCGCCCGCTCCAGCATCATGCCGACGATCGTCCGGACATCCGGATCGTCGTCGACCACCATGATCGACGGCCGGTCGGGAGCTTCCCCGCGGTTGCCAAGCACCGCCCGGATGGTCGTCAGGAGCCGGTCCTCGTCGATCGGCTTGCCAATTACTCCCGAGACGCCCAGCGCCACCAACTCGGGCTCATGACCGTCGGTGTAAGCGCTGACGACCACGACCGGAATGCCCTTGGTGACCGACTCTTCCTTGAGGCGCCGCGCCACTTCCAGCCCGTGCATGCCGGGCATCAGCAAATCGAGCGTGATGGCGTCGATGCGGCGGGTCTTGGCGATCTCCAGGGCCTGCTCGCCCGACGTGGCGCCGAGTGTGTGAAAGCCCTCCTGCTCCAGGGAAAGCATGATCAGCTTGACGATGTCCGGATCGTCATCGACCACCAGCACCGTCTTGCTGCCCAGCGAGACGGGCAGCTGCGGCTCAGGCGGCGCCGACTCGGCGGGCAGGGTGAAGGTGAACGTCGACCCCTTCCCCGCCTCGCTCTCCACCCAGATCCGGCCGCCATGCTCCTCTACGATCGCCTTGCAGATCGCCAGCCCCAGGCCCGTACCGCCGGTCTTGCGGGTGGAGGCGTTGTCGACCCGGTGGAACTTCTCGAAGATCTGGCTCTGGTGATCCTTCGGAATACCCGGACCCTGGTCCTGCACCCGGACCCGGATCATGCCGTCGTCCAGGTCGGCTGCGACGGTGACCCGGCTCTTCGCTTCACTGAATTTGATGGCGTTCGAAAGCAGGTTGACCAGCACCTGCTGCAGCCGGTCGTAGTCGGCCACGGCCCTGGGCAGGTCGTCGGGCAGATCGAAGCTGATATGAATCGACCGCTGGTTGGCGAAGCCCTCCAGCTCCCGGACGGCTCGGTGGACCGCATCGGCCATGGAGAGGGGCGCCCGCCGGATCTCCATTTTGCCGGCTTCAATCCGGGAGATATCCAAAATGTCGTTGATCAGCCGGATCAGCCGGTCGGTGTTGTTCTGGGCAATCGACAGCAGATCCCTGGCATCCGCCGGCAGAGGTCCGGCGATGCCGCCCAGCACGAGGCCCAGCGAACCCTTGATCGACGTCATCGGTGTGCGCAGTTCATGGGAGACGGTGGCGATAAACTCGCTTTTCATGCGGTCGACTTCCGTCTCTTTGGTGATGTCGCGGTACACGTAAATGCGGCCGATCACGCGGCCGAGTTCATCTTGCACGGGGGCGGAAAACTCGTGGAAGATCCGCGGATGGTCTTCACGGGTCTCGACGATCGCCGTCTGGATCTCAACGGGCGGCGACCCGTCGGGCAAAGGCGTCCACTCCAGGGCGCCGCTGCCCCGGAAGATTCGTGTTGCATGGCTGTGCAGTTCGTAGACCGACTGCCCCAGGCACCGCTCAGCGGGTATGCCGAGCACACTGCCCACCTGGTGGTTGGCCACGACGCACAGCCCCATGTTGTCGACCATGATGATGCTCTCGCCGGCCGATTCAAGAATCGACCGGAGCCGGTTGGCCGTGGCGTCGGCCGCCTCGCGGGCCGCCTGGATCTCCAGCAGGTTCTGCCGGAGCTGCTGCTCCATTTCCTTGCGGCGTGTCACATCCCGCGCGATGCCAACGTAGGCGACCACATCGCCGTGCTCGTCGGTAATCCGTGTGATGGAGAGATAGGAGTACCAGAGTACGCCGTCTTTCCGGCGGTTGATGATCTCCCCCACCCATTTGCCGCGGGTGCGGATTTGATCCCACATCTCGTCAAAGACGGAGCGTGGCGTCAGCCCTGACTTGATGACGTTTGTCTTCATGCCGACCAGTTCCGTGCGGCAATAGCCGGTCAGTTCTTCGTAGGCTGGGTTGACATCAGTAATGTTCGTCTCTTTGTCGGAGATGACAATGCCGTCAAGGCTGTGCCAAAATACGCTTCGCAGAATGGTAGTAAAGTCCAATCAACCGTTCCTCCCCGAGGGGGCCTCTCAGGCCTGCCCGCCGCTGGACATAATCTGGTCCAGCTGGCTGGCCAGGGTCATGGGGTCAAAGGGTTTTACCAGATACCCGATGGCGCCCAGCTCACGTCCTTTTTGGATTTCGGCTTGCTGGGCCCGGGCGCTTAGGAAAATGACAGGAATGTGCCGGGTGCCCGGCTGCGACTTGAGGGCCTTTATCGTCTCATAGCCGTCCATTTCAGGCATCATTACGTCGAGCAGAATCAGGTCGGGGTTATCAGCCGCTGCCTGCTGCAGCCCTTCTCTGCCGCCGGACGCGGCCGTTACTTGATGCCCTCCCTGATACATGAGGGAGAGCCGTACCATCTTCTGAATATCGGGGTCATCCTCAATGAGTAGGATGCGAAGCGGCATCGAACGCCCCCCTTTTTCGTTCACGAACTAACCTATATTGTAGGTCCTACCGCGACAGATGTCTACCTAAAGTGTCATTCGTAATACTTTGGTTGCTCCTAATTACGGTCTATAGGGTCCGCGAGTCTATACTGTCCCCACATTATTTTCGGATTTTGGGACTTGACTGTACCTTTTCTTGTACTTCCGGTGGATGGAGATGGCAGAGTGGCGGGATTACCCTGGAATCAGGGAAGAACCGACCACCAGTTCCGGGCCGAGCGGAAGGAGGCAGCCACCGTGACAACCAACATGATGTCTCCGGCCCGGCATGCCACCGGCACCCTGGAGCCCATCTTCAGGCCCCGTGGTATCGCCGTTGCAGGAGCTTCCAGCGATGCGACCAAACCCGGCCACCAGGTGCTGAACAACTTGCTGGAGGCTGGCTACCCCGGACACATCGCCGTCATCAACAAGGACGGGACGGCTGTGCTTGGCGTGCCCGGGTATCCCGCGCTGGATCATATCCCGGGGCCCGTGGAAATGCTCATCCTGGCCGTTCCTGCCGCGGTCACGGCAGATATGGTCGCTGCGATCCAACAGCGGGCCCGCACCCGGAAGGACCTGAAAGTGGTCGTCGCCATTGCCGGGGGCTTTGCCGAGACGGGCACTCCGGAAGGCACCGCGTGGCAGGCCGCGCTGGCCGAAGGGTGCCGGGCCGCCGGAGTTCGGCTGGTGGGCCCCAACTGCGTGGGCATCGTCGACAACAAAAACCGGGTTGATACGACCTTCTTGACCGGCGTCTCGCGCCGGCCCAGCGGTGTGTCACTGCTGAGCCAGAGCGGTGCCATGGGCGCCTGGATGGCCCTGGAGTGGGGCGCACGGCCTGTATCGGTCGGTCTGAGTAAGTTCATCAACCTAGGTAATGCAGCCGATGTCGATATGCCGGAGATGATGGAGTTCCTCGGCAAGGACGCCGCCACCCGGGCCGTCGGCCTGTATATGGAGGGGAGCGCCAACGCCCGGGCGCTGCTGGAAGCAGCAGGACGGGTGGCGGCGCGCAAGCCGGTCATCGTCCTGAAAGTCGGCCGGACGGATAGCGGCAGCGACGCTGTCCGCTCCCATACGGGCGCTCTGGCCGGAGCGGATGCGATTTATGACGGCGCCTTCCGTCAATATGGCCTGATTCGGGCCCAGCGGCTCGACGAATTCATCGCGGTGCTGAACGCCTTTGACCGGCTCCCGATGCCCCTGGGCGGCCGGGTCTCCCTGCTGACCAATGCCGGCGGTCCTGGCGTGTACGCGCTGGACTGCCTGAGCGACGCAGGCCTGAGTCTGGCCAAGTTCAGCCCGGCCACCCGGACCACCCTGGCCGGGGTACTGCCGCCCTACGCCTCGATTGGCCATCCGGACGGCCATGTAGACATGACCGGCGGCGTGACGGCCAGGCAGGTCGCCCAGTCAGTGGCAGCAGCGCTGCGCGATCACGGTGTGGACGCCGTCTTCCATCTCTTCATTCCGACAAAGTTCACTTCCGCCGAGGATGTGGCGGGCGAACTGCTGCAGCTGCTGCCCGGCCTCCGGCGGCACAGCCTCGACAAGCCCTACCTCCCCGTCCTGCTCGCCGGCCAGGGCGTGAGTGCCGCCCGCAAGCTGCTTGAAGAGAACGGCCTGGTCACCTTCGGTTCGCCTGATGAGGCGGCCGCGGCCCTCGCCGCGATGGTCCGCTACAGCATCGACCGGCAGCCGCCCACCATGGAGGCCGCAGCAGACGGGAGGACGCTTTCATGACCGTCCGGGACGTTGCGCTGGTGGCCCTCGACCAGGTGACGGCCGCCTGCCGGGCTGAGGGCCGGACCCAACTGACGGAGTGGGAAGCGTACAAGGTCTTGCGCCACTGGCAGATACCCGTGGCGCCGTGCCAGCTGGCAAAGGATCCGGCGCAGGCCGCTGAAGCGGCGGGGCAGCTGGGCGGCAAAGTAGCCGTCAAGATCGTTTCGCCTGATATCGTCCATAAGACCGAGGCCGGCTGCGTAAAGCTGGGGCTGGCCACACCGGCGGAGGCCGCAGCTGCCTTTGCGGAAGTGCAGACAAACGCCTGGCACTATCATCCGGGCGCCCGGGTCAGCGGTGTGCTGGTCCAGCAGATGGCCCCGCCCGGCGTTGAGATCATCGCTGGCGGGCTGAAGGACGGCTCCTTCGGGCCGGTGCTGATGGTAGGGCTGGGCGGCATCGTTGCGGAGGTCATGAAGGATGTGGCCTTCCGGGTGGCGCCCGTCACCGCCGCTCAGGCCAGGGAAGCCCTCCGGGGCCTCAAAGGCTATCCCCTGCTGGCGGGTGTGCGGGGCCGTCCGGCGGTGGATTTGCAGGCGCTCTGCCAGGCGCTGGTCAACATCTCACGGCTGGTGGACGCCTGGAGCGACTTGCAGGAGCTGGATCTGAATCCGCTGATCGCGTGGGACGGCGGCGTGGTAGCCGTCGATGCGCTCGCTACTTTGAAGAGCTGAGGAGCAGGCACTGGGCAGTGCCTGCTCCTCAGTTTCGCGACATAGCCCTTCTGTTTGCAGAGCGGTCTGTACCCTTCTGTCATTGAAGTTGAGAGAGGCTGCTAATGTGAGGTAATGGATGCATTTTGCCACGGAGGGCGCGGAAGGCGCGGAGGACACTGAATGGGACAAGAAAATGGCGATGGCGCTGATTGCGCAGATTACGGATCAGAGCCAACGGGGATTACCGAGCAACAACCAAGGGTAATCGGAATTGTATATTATTATATTTAATTATAAAATAGACGGCAGATCCTGAAAGAGCCATCAGACAAGGCGCAGGGACACATTCCCACTTCCACTGCCGCGATTTCCGTGTCCCCTTCCGCGCCTTCCGTGGAAAAATCCCATTCCCATTCCCACATTCAAGGCCCGTACTCTGACATGGGGCTCCTCGCCTCTCGGGACACATGCGGGAGGGAGTTGTCGGGTCCGGCAGCGAATCCTAAGTGTCCAGAGGTGATCTTTCCTTGCATCCCGACAAGCTGCCCATCACGATCCTGACTGGTTTCCTGGGTGCCGGCAAGACGACGCTGCTCAACCACATTCTCCGGGGCGAACACGGTCTGCGGGTCGGCGTCATCGTCAACGAGTTCGGTGAAGCCGGCATTGACGGCGACCTGGTGCTCCGGGCGGACGATGAAGTCCTGGAGCTGAATAACGGCTGCATTTGCTGCACGGTCCGGACTGATCTGCTGGAGGCCGTCGGCCGGCTGCTGACGCGGCGCCCCCGGGTGGAGTATGTACTGGTAGAGACCACGGGCCTCGCCAATCCGGGGCCCATCGCCCAGACCTTCATGAGCCACGGCGTGATCGACGTGTGCCGGCTCGATTCGATCATTACGGTGGTCGATGGGTACAACTTCGACCGCAACCTGGGCGCCGACCCGGCCTGCCGGGCGCAGCTTGAGTTCGGCGATCTCATCTTGCTCAACAAAATCGACCTGGTCAGCCCGGAGCGGGCCGATCAGGTCGAGGCAGCCATCCGTGCAATCAATGCGGATGCCCGGATCTTCCGGAGCCAGGGGGCGCAGGTCGATCTGGCGGCCATTCTGGGCGTCGGCACCTTCGATCCCCAGCGGCTATTGGACGAGGAAGACCACCATCACTGCGAAGGCGAGTCCTGCACGCATGAGCATCATCATGACGAGCACCTGAGCGGCATCTCGTCGGTCAGCTACCGGACGCGGCGCCCGTTTGACGCCGAGCGGCTCAACGCGTATCTATGCCGCCTGCCGGTGGGCGTGCTGAGGGGCAAGGGGATCCTGTATATCGCCCAGTTGCCGGAGCATGCAGTGATCATGCATCAGGTCGGCGACCGGCACGGGTTTGAGCCCGGTGCCGCTTGGAACGGCGCCGGGCCCGAGTCTCGCATGGTATTGATCGGCAAGCATCTGGACAGCGCGGAGATCATCCGCGAGCTGGAGGCGTGTCTGCTCTAGTAACAGCGAATGCGGCGGATTTTCTCGCCCCGGAATGCGAAGACCATGCAGCGGTCGCCCTGACCCTTGGGGCCGCCCTGATAGGCCACTTCAGCCGCGGCGCCTGTCTCGCTGATGATCAGGTTTTCCACCGTGAAGTTGATGCAGGGGTAAGCTTCCCAGAGGCGGATAAAGAAGGCGTTGACAGCTTCGGCACCCACGGCCGTCTCGTCGGCATGGAGCTCCACATCGGGCGTCATCAGCGGCATCACGTTGCCGGGGCAGTGGCTGTTCAGCATGTGGACAAAACGGACCACCGCCTGTTCGATGGTCTCAAGGGTGGGCACCTGTGCGGTCCTGGTCATACGACCCCTCCTTCGGCGGTTTTCCTGATGTAAACGTATCATGCCGTAAGCTGTTGACTCTATCCACCATTCGTACAAACCTACGCACCGGGTGCATGCCCGAGAAACGGGCGCGGGGAGACTGTACAGCGAGGTGGAAGCATGGATGAGAAACTGATCGCTCAGGCCGCCCGCCAGTTCAGTGCGGCGGCGGACACCCTGGTCGGTGTGTGCCGGCTGCTCGAAAGCTGCGGCATGGAAGATGAGCCCGTGGAAAGGCTGCTGCTGGCACTGGAAGATGTGACCCGCAAGGTCCATGCGATGCACCCGCCGGACGACCGGCTGCAGTTCGAGCCGGCCGACCTCGCCCGTCCGGGCTGTCACCTGGCGCCCGAGGGCCGGTAGGGGAACTCTGCACACTCTCCGGTCGTCCAACGCTCACGAGGGACTGACCAGGGAGTTGTTGCATTTTGACAAGGCGGTATGTCGGCGCCTATGGGGTTCTGGTTCAGAACGAGGCAGTGCTGCTGATCAGGAAGCTGCGCGGGCCGTATGAGGGATCCCTGGACCTGCCCGGCGGAGGAATCGAGCACGGGGAGCACCCGGACGATGCCGTGCGCAGGGAGTTCCAGGAGGAGACCGGCCTGCTGGTCCGGACGGTTCGGCAGTTGGCGCCGTACAGCCGGGTTACCGGCGACCTCCACCACCTCGGGTTCCTGTACGAGGTGACCCTGGTCCGGGAGACGGACCCACTGAAGACCGACCCCGACGGTGAAGACGCCGGCGGGGCGCTCTGGGTGCCTCTGGCAGAGCTTGAAGCCCATTGGCTCTCCCCACTTGCACTGCACGGAATTGATTCAAACGCCTAACGGGAAGCTCAGTCCGCCGGTGCGAAGATCGGCGGGAAAAGGCGGGTGAACAAGGGTGGAGCGAGGACGCCAGTCACGCCGAGAATCATTGCGGCAATAAGCCGCTCCGTCGCGACGACGCCCCCCAACCGGATCAGGGCACACCCACGTGAAAACTACTTAGGGTTGCCGCTGGCCCCAATCGCCCGCCGCTCCCGCAGCACCCGGGCGAGGACTTCTTCCCGCCCCCGGGTTCCCGGCTCCCAGAACGGCCCCTCCACCCCGTCGGGCAGATAACGCTGCTGAACCCAGCCCGCCGCAAAATCGTGCGGATACTGGTAGCCCTTGCCATACCCGAGCCGCTCGCCGCTGCCGTACCCGCCGTCTTTGAGATGGTTGGGCACGGGCGGCGTCTTTTCGCGCCCCACCATCGCCAGCGCCTTGTCAATGGCCAGGTAAGCCGTGTTGGACTTCGGCGCGCAGGCCAGGTAAATCGCTACCTCCGCCAACATAATTCTGCCCTCGGGCATGCCAATGAATGAGACGGCATCCGCCGCTGCCTGTGCCAGGGGCAAGGCCGTCGGATCCGCCAGCCCGATATCTTCCGCTGCTGAAATCACCAGCCGCCGGGCAACAAACCGGGGGTCCTCGCCGGCGTAGATCATGCGGGCCAGCCAGTAGACGGCGGCGTCCGCATCCGAACCCCGGATCGATTTGATCAGGGCGCTGGCCACATGGTAGTGCTCGTCGCCGTCCTGATCGTAGACCACGGCCCGCTTGAGAAGCGCCTCCTCAGCGATGGGCAGGGTCACCGTCCGCCGGCCGTTCTCATCCGGATCCGCCAGCACCACAGCCAGTTCCAGGGCGTTGAGCGCCGTGCGGGCATCGCCGCCCGAAGTGCGGATCAGGTGTTCCGCCGCATCGTGCGCCAGGGCGGCGTTGTAGTTACCAAGACCCCGCCCGGGCAGCTCCAGAGCCCGCTCCAGCAGCTGGCGGATGTGCCTGTCCGTCAGCGACTGCAGCTCGAAGATGCGGGTGCGGCTGACCAGGGGGGCGTTCACGCTGACCAGCGGGTTCTGCGTCGTGGCGCCGATCAGGGTGATCAGCCCCTCCTCCACGTGGGGCAGAAGGGCATCCTGCTGGTCCTTGCGCCAGCGGTGAATCTCATCGATGAAGACGATCGTCCGGCGGCCATACTGGCCCATGCGGGTTTTGGCTTCATCGACGATGCGGCGGATATCCGGCACACCGGAAGTAACAGCGTTGAGCTGTTCAAAGTGAGCGTCCATTTTGGAGGCCATGATGCGTGCCAGGGTAGTCTTGCCGGTGCCGGGCGGTCCGAAGAGGATGCAGGACGGCACCTTGCCGGCCTCCAGCGCCTTGCGCAGGAACTTACCCGGGCCCAGAATGTGCTCCTGGCCCACATATTCTTCCAGGGTCTGCGCCCGCATGCGGGCCGCCAGGGGCGCCTGGCTGGCCATTTGCTGTTGACGGGCGTACTCAAACAGATCCACCGAGACCACTTCCTCCGGCTGATCATGCAACGGGGCTGCGACATCCCGCAGCCTTATGCAGTTCGGGATTGTGACGGGCATCTCCTTGTGTCACAATTATCTATAGATGGTTGAAAGGAAGGGTGAGGGGTTTGTCCGAAACGCTGACCCGCACGTTCTTCGAAGACGAGTTACAAGGGCTGCAGGAGCAGTTCGCCACCGAGTCAGGTGCTGAGAAGGTCGTGGTCGATCTGATCCTGAAGGGCGGCTCCACCATGCGGCTGGAGGGGGAGCCGGTCTGCACCGACACGTACATTGCTTTCGACCGGAAATCCGGCGCCCACAAATCCCGGACGGTGCTGCTCTACAAGGGCATCCTCGGCGTCAACATCTCGGCGGAAAACGAGAAGAAGGTCGGCTTCCATCGCTGACCGACAGCGGGCCGCCCGAAAAGCCGGGCGGCCCGCATGTTACGTCGTGGGCTGCAGTTCGTCGAAGGGGACGGGCCGGGCGTGATACTTGCCATGATACTGGTACAGGTCGCACTCAATCCGGCCGTTGTAGAGTTTACGCTTCTTATCGGCACCCCGGCCGAAGTAACGCTCAAACCCCTTATGGGCCGTAATCACGAAGACAGACCACTCAGGCAGCCCCTTGCACACCCGCCCCAGCTCCCGATAGAGACGCTCCACCTCTTCGCGTTCCCCGAGCCGCTCACCGTAAGGCGGATTGGTGATCAGGTAGCCGTACTTCGACTCGGTCTTCAGGTCTTTCAAGGGCTGGCGCCGCAGGGTGACTGATTTGGTCAGACCGGCACGCTTGAGGTGGTACGTTGCCAACTCCAGCACTTCGGTGTTGACGTCGGTCGCGATGATCTCCAGCTGCTTGTCGTAGTCGGCCAGGTCCAGGGCCTCGTCCCGGGCCGCCTGCCAGAGCTCCGGGCCGATCCGCTCCCAGCCATCCGCACTGAACTGCCGGTGGATACCCGGGGCAATGTTGTGTCCGATCAGGGCCGCCTCGATGGGGATGGTGCCCGACCCGCACATGGGGTCCCAGAAGGGACGCTCGGGATGCCACCGGGCCAGCTCGATCAGAGCAGCGGCCAGGGTCTCCTTGATCGGCGCTTCCGCGGTCAGTTTGCGGTAGCCCCGCTTATGTAGTCCCGGACCCGTGGTGTCCATCGTCAGCATCGCCACGTCCTTAAGGAGCGATACCTCAATAGAGTACAGGGCGCCGGTCTTGGGAAACCACTCGAGCCGGTGCTTTTGTTTCAGCCGCTCGACAATCGCCTTCTCTACGACGCCCTGGCTGGCCGGCACGCTGCTCAGCTGCGACTTGTGCGATCGGCCGTTGATGTGGAAGTTCCCGTTAGCGGGAATCCACTCGTCCCAGGGCAGCGCCCTGGTGCCCTGAAACAGTTCCTCGAAAGTCGTGGCCGGGAATTCGCCCAGTTTGACCAACACCCGGTCGGCCGTACGCAGCCACAGGTTCGCCCGGCAAATGGCGGCTTCATCCGCCTGGAAGGTAACGGCGCCGTTGTCGACCGTCACGTCGATGTAGCCGAGGTCCTTGACTTCTTTTGCGACCAGCGCCTCCAAGCCCATGGGGGCGGTGGCGATCAGTTCAACGCTTGCCATGCGGTCATTGTCTCGCTTTCTCTGATGAGAACTACCCGTTCATTATAGCCCACCGAAGAACAAATCGCACCAGGGCTCCCAGCGGTCGTCCTTGCCCGTGCGACGGTAACAGCGCAGAGCGGCGGCCGTGAAGGGGGCCAGATCCGACAGTTCGTTCCGGGCTTCCGCCTCCATGCGGTCCAGGCCGTCCCGGTCGATGCCAAACCGGGTGACGGCCAGCGTCAGGTGCGGTGTGTAGCCGCCGCCGGCATGGCGGTTGGCTTCGACCGGGATGAGGGGATCCAGTGCCTGCAGCACCGCGCGATGCAGCAACGTCAGCCCCGGAGAGTCCACGGACAGGAACAGAACCCCGCCGGCGAACCGGCCGGGGGCTCCGAGCCGGGCCTGCAGCGGAGAAAGGCCGGCGCAGGCGGCCCGGACCGGCGAGAGGATTCGCTCCGGATCCTCAGGCCAAGTGAAAGGGGGCCTGACGGTGATGTGGGGTTCCACGTTGTGGTGGGGGTGCCCCCATCGGGCGCGAAATGCCTCGATGATGCTCCCCGTTGGCTCCGGCGGGACCACGGCGAAGAAGTATCTGGCCACAGAGTTCCCCTCCAGCGAATAGACTCCCCGTTTGATCATGTAAAGGAATCAACAGTGACCGCCGAATTGCATCCGCGTTTTCGCCGGGACGGAAAACCGTGTCGAACGAATTCTTCGCTGGCAGCGATCAGGGTGGTTGACGGACTGCCAAAATACCCTTAAATTGGAAACAGAAGTTGACACCCCATCGGCGCGCAGGGGGGTGTCGGCACAAGGGGGATTTGGATGGAGAACAACCAGCTGAGCGGTCTGCCGGGTCTCATCGGTCTGATTGAGACTCGACAGTGGGACAAAGCTTGGCAGGAGTTCGAGCGACTTGGGCAGGAAGGTCCACCTTCCGCCCGCCTGCTGCTCATGGGATCACACGCTGCCTACGGGCGGCGGGACTTCTTCAAAGCCCGGCACCTGGCCGAAAAAGCGCTGGCCTCCTGGAGCCCGTCGGACCCCCTCAAGCTGCTGGGGCAAATCCGCTTTCACCTTGGTATGGTAACCCGCTGGATCGGCGACACACACGTCGCCTTGGAGCAGTTTCAGGCTTTCCTTCAGGAATTATCGGCCAAATACCCCGAATTGTCGATGGGTGAAGGCAAGGCCTATTACTATCTGGCTCTGACCCTCAGGGACCGCAGAGAACTCGACGGTGCGGCGGCCGCCTACAGGCAGGCGAACGAATGCTTCCGCCGCGACGGCCTTCCATCGCTGCTTTGCGCAGGTCTGCAAAACCTAGCCTGGCTGTTCTGTCACGTGCACCGTCCCGCCGAAGCCCGAACCGCCCTGGAAGAATCAGCCCTCCTGCTGGACACCCCGGAAGACCGCATTCATCAAACTCTGGGGGAAGCCTTCCTCGCCGCTATTGAAGGCAGATTCGGCCACGCTGCCAACCTTTGCGAGAGCATCTTCCGCAGGGTCGAGCGAGGCGAATCGATCACTGAGGAAGAGCAGTGCCAGGCCGCCTGGATCGCCGGCACCGTAGCTCTTGACCAGGGGCATCTGGAAAGCGCCGCAGCACTGGCAAGCATTGCGCTTACATACGCCACACAAGCCAAGGACTCCCGCCTGATGAACGACGCAAGCTCACTGCGGCGCAGTGTTCTCTTACGACAGCAGGCAGGGGCTTAGGAACGGCCCCTGTATTGCACAGCAGGTTTTCGCTGGCAGCGAAACTCGACAGGAGAGTAACCCGTGAGGAGGTCTCGCAGGATGAAGAAGCTCGTGGTCACAGTCCTGGTGTTGGCGGTTTCGCTGCTGGCATTCGCCGGCGTAGCTGCCGCCGAGCGCGGCGATATTGGTGGCGTTGGTGTCTCATCCGTCGGCGTCAAGAAGCTTAAGTGACATTTTCGCTGGGAGCGAAAAACCCCACCTGCGAATGGTGGGGTTTGGCTTTGCGCCTAATAGACCGGCCCGGCAGCCGTGGCGCCCGGCCCGGCCGTCATAACCATGGCGATCCGATCGAGCGCCTCGGATACATCGGCAGCGACTACGTCCTTGTGGGTCACCAGTCGCACGCGCCGGGGCCCCGTGGCGTTGTTCAGCACCCCGGCTTTGGTCAGGGCGCCGGCCAGCGCCTCTGCCGTCCATCTGGTGTCGAGAATGTCGAACATCACCATATTCGTCTGGACCGTTTCCATATCCACCTGCAGGCCGGGAATCTCATTTAGCCCCCGGCCGAGAATCCGAGCGTTCTCATGGTCTTCGGCGAGCCGCCCGACCATGGACCGGATGGCCACCAGACCTGCCGCCGCCAGAACGCCGACCTGTCGCATACCGCCGCCCAGCAGCTTGCGGGCGCGGTGCGCCCTGGCGATGAACGCCTTGGAACCCACCACCACCGAGCCCACCGGCGCCGAAAGGCCCTTGCTCAGACAGAACGTGACCGAATCCACCGGCGCCACCAGCTCCGCCACCGGGCGCCCCAGGGCGACAGCGGCGTTGAAAATCCGGGCGCCGTCCATATGGACGGGCACGCCGTAACGGTGAGCCACATCGGCCACCGCGGCGACGTTTTCCATGGGGAGGATGCAGCCGCCGGAGCGGTTGTGGGTATTCTCGACGCAGACCAGCCCGGTGTGCGGGTAATGGACGTTGACACCCCGAATCGCGGCCTCCACACGTTCCGGGTCCATCGCACCGTTCATGCCTGGAATCGGGCGGGTCTGACAGCCGGAGAGAACGGCAATGCCGCCCTGTTCGTAATAAAAGACATGGCTCTCGGCTTCAAGGATCACCTCGTCGCCGCGGGTCGTGTGGCTCATGACACAGACCTGGTTGCCCTGGGTGCCGGTGGGCACAAACAGGCCGGCTTCCTTGCCCAGCAGGGCTGCTGCCTCGGCCTCCAGCTGGTTTACCGTCGGGTCTTCGCCGTAAACGTCATCGCCCACGGCTGCTTCAGCCATTGCCCGGCGCATTTCGGGCGTCGGAACGGTAACCGTATCGCTGCGCAGATCGATGATCCTCATCCGCTGTCACGACCCCCCATAGTATTTCGCATATAGAAGATTCTCTGCCCGGGACAGGCGCCCCTGCGGGAGCTAACAAAAAGCGACCCCCCGCAGGAGTCGCTTCGCAAACCAATTCTCTAGAGCACGGAGTCGATCTTGGCCTTCAGGTCCTTCTTGGGCGCAAAGCCAACGATCCGCTCTACCGGCTTGCCGTTCTTGAAGACCAGCAGCGTGGGGATTGACATGACGCCGTAGTTGGCAGCAAGAGACTGGTTCTCGTCCACGTTCAACTTGCCAGTGACGAGCTTCCCCTCGTACTCGCCGGCCAGTTCCTCTACGATGGGAGCAATCATACGGCACGGTCCGCACCAGGGCGCCCAAAAGTCCACCAGCACCGGCCGGGCCGAGTTCTCGACAGCTTCGGACCAATTCGCGCTTGACAGCGTCATCACCTTATCGCTGGCCACTCAAATGACCTCCTTCTATGTAAGAGCAGGCACTGCATGTTCTATTCTACCCAATCGCGGTTTACTGTGTAAAGCGAAAGAGGACACCCCGGAGGGCGTCCTCTTCTGCACAATTACCCCACCGTGCCGTGTCTCCGGTAGAGAATGAACCTGCGCTCTGGCAGGTGGGTGCCCGTCCGGGAGCTTTCTCAGTCCCCTGGCATCGCGGTGAACCGCGACGGGGGCATTGAGGCTGCTCCACCAGGTTGGACTCCCGATGTATTGCTGTTAGGTCATTTCGTACCGGTTTATCACGCACACAGCAGGGAGTGCTGTTATGATGTGCGGTTGGCTCGGTTTTCATGATAGCAGTCTCACATTTTCAAAACAAGACTTGACATAATCACACCAGGAGCGCTATCGTACAGGATTTGAGCCTCGGGGCAACCGAGGCTCATTCCTTCGGCAGCGCCAGCAGCAGGGAGCTGTCCTCCTCCCAGCGGGCCGTCGCCCGGTGTGGGTTCACCCGACTGGGCAGCCGCAGCTCCCGGTAGAACTGGCTGACCGCCGACAAATACCGGAACTGGTCGGGCCCTTCCGTCCGCTCCTCCACCGTGCGGCGCCCGCCGATCGCAATGCCGCTCTCCGTCACCTGCACCTGAACGGATTTGGGATCAATGCCCCGGAGCGAAGCCCGGAGCAGCAGCACGTCACCCTGATCACTCAGCTCAAACGCCGGCGCCGCCTCCGCATTGGACAGCAATTCCCGCCCGGACTGCTGGCGCAGCAGATCGAGCAATGACAGAAACACAGAACCTCCCCCCCACCCCCAGAATATGCACCGTGCGCCATCCGGGGTCGGAGAGGCATCGCGAATTGCCCAATTACGGCTGGCACCGCCCGGAGCGTACTCCGGTTGGGGGTTGAGGAGCATCGGAGCCGGTAGTTCAGGATTCGCAGGGGGGACTGCGCGCCCGCAGCGGAGCGAGGACGCCAGTCCCACCGAGAATCATTTCAGTAATAAGCGGCTCCGCAGCGACGAGGCCCCCAACCGGAGTACGCGACTACCTACTCAGAGGCGAGCCGTATATGCAATTCGCGGAGCTGCTTCTCCGCCACCTCGCCTGGCGCCTCGGTCATCAAATCCGTTGCCTTCGCCGTCTTCGGATAGGCAATCACGTCGCGGATCGACTGGCGCCCGGCGAGCAGCATCACAAAGCGGTCCAGGCCGAAGGCGATGCCGCCGTGGGGCGGGGCGCCATACTCAAACGCATCGAGCAGGAAGCCGAACTTCGTGTTCGCCTCCTCCTCGCCCAGGCCCAGCAGCTGGAACATCCGGTTCTGCAGATTCCGCTGATGGATTCGGATCGACCCGCCGCCCAGTTCCACGCCGTTCAGCACCAGGTCATAGGCGTTGGCGCGCACGGCAGCGAGCTCATCGCGCGTGGCGCCTTCCCTGAAGACCACGGACAGATCCTCCGGATGCGGCGACGTAAACGGATGGTGGACCGCCACAAACCGGCTCTCTTCCTCATCCCACTCCAACAGCGGGAAGTCCATGACCCACAGCAGGTTGAACTCGCCCGCCGTGCGCAGCCCGAGCCGCCCGCCCATCTCCAGGCGCAGGGCGCCCAGGGCCGCGGCCACCACGCCGGGCTGGTCGGCCACAAACAGCAGCAGGTCGCCCGGCTCCCCGCCTAGCCGCCGGATGATCTCGCCGGTCTGCTCCTCGGTCAGGAACTTGGTGAACGTCGACTTGACCTCGCCGGTCTCCTGAATCGCCATATAGGCCAGGCCCTTGGCCTTGTACGTCTTGACCAGCTCGGTCAATTCGTCGACCTGTTTGCGGGAGTACCCGGCACAGCCCTTGGCGTTGATCGCCTTGACCTGGCCGCCGGCTTCCACGGCGTTCTTGAACACGCTGAAGCCGCAGGCAGCGGCGAGATCGCTCAGGTTGACGAACTCCATGCCGAACCGCAGGTCGGGCTTGTCCGAGCCGTACTTCTCCATCGCCTCGGCCCAGGTCATCCGCCGGAAAGGCGTCTTGACTTCCACGTCCAGCGACTCCTTGAAAATCCGGGCGACAAGCTGCTCCATCAGCCCCAGCACATCATCCCGCTCGACGAAGGACATCTCCACGTCGATCTGAGTGAACTCGGGCTGCCGGTCGGCGCGCAGGTCCTCGTCGCGGAAGCAGCGCACAATCTGGAAGTAGCGTTCCAGGCCCGCCACCATCGACAGCTGCTTGAAGAGCTGTGGCGACTGGGGCAAGGCGTAGAACTTGCCGGCGTTCACCCGCGAAGGCACCAGGTAATCGCGGGCGCCTTCCGGAGTCGATTTTGTCAGCATGGGCGTCTCGATCTCCAGGAACCGGTGCTGGTCGAAGAAAGCCCGCGTGGTAGTGGTGACCCGGTGGCGAAGAATCAGGTTCCGCTGCATCTCCGGCCGCCGCAGGTCGAGGTAGCGATACTTCAGGCGGACGAGTTCGTCAACGTCCACCTCGTCCTGAATGTAGAAAGGCGGGGTCTTGGCGGGGTTCAGAATGCGCAGCTCCTGGGCCCGAATCTCCCAACGGCCCGTGGCCATATTGGGATTGACCGCCTCCGGGGCGCGCTCCACCAGTTTGCCACGGGTGGCCACGACGAACTCGCCCCGCACCTGCTCGGCCTTATGGAAGATCTCGCTGGCATCTTCTTCGTCGAAGACGACCTGCACCGTACCCGTCCGGTCGCGCACGTCGATGAAGATCAGCGCCCCGTGGTCGCGGCGCCGCTGCACCCAGCCGTTGATGGTGACCACCTGTCCGACCGCCGCCTCGCCGATGTCACCGCAGAAGTGGGTCCGCTTCATGCCCTGGATCGGTTCCGTCATGACTTCCGCCCTCCGATCGTTCTCTGCACCATATCAGCCGCAACCGTCTCCTGCGTGCCGGCATCCATATCCTTCAGAACGGCGGTGCCGTTCTTGACCTCGTCCTCGCCGAGAATCACCACGAACCGGCTGTTCTGCTTGCCCGCGTACTTCATCTGGGCTTTCAGCGACCGGCCCAGGTAGTCGATATCCGCCGAAATGCCGGCAGCCCTCAGCTCATAGAGCAGCTTGATACCTGCCGGCCGGGCCTCCGAACCCATGGTCGCGATGAAGGCGTCCATCCGGGGCCGGGGCGGAAAGGCCTGCTCCAGCAGCCCCTCGGCTTCCAGGGCCATCAGGACCCGTTCCATGCCCATGCCGAACCCGACGCTCGGCGTGGGCTTGCCGCCGACGATCTCCATCAGGCCGTCGTAACGACCGCCGCCCCACAGGGCCGACTGGGCGCCCAGCTTGGCACTGATCACTTCAAAGACCGTCTTCGTGTAGTAATCCAACCCACGCACGATGCGCGGATCGACCCGGTAGCTGACGCCCAGGGCCGTCAGGTGCGCCTGCAGCCCCTCCCAGTGTGCCTTGCACTCGTCGCACATGTAATCGAGACCGACAGGGGCGGTCCTCTGCGCGGGGTGGCTGGCGTCCTTCTTGCAATCGAGCAGCCGAAGCGGGTTCTTGTCGATGCGGGTGTTGCAGTCCTCGCAGAGTTCGGCGAGGTGCGGTCGGAAGTGGTTCTGCAGCGCTTCCCGGTACTTGGGCCGGCAGACCGGGCACCCAATTGAGTTGATGTTGACCGTCAGGCCCCGCAGTCCAAGCCGACCGACCACCTCGAGGCTGAGGTGGATCACTTCGGCATCCACCGCCGGGTCCTGCGCCCCGAAGACTTCCACATCCAGCTGGTGCAGCTGGCGGAAGCGCCCCTTCTGCACGTTCTCGTAGCGGAAGTTCGGCCCGAACGCGAAGATCTTCGTCGGCTGCGGCTGGTTTGCGACACCATTCTCGATGAATAACCGGCAAAGGCCGGCCGTCAGTTCGGGCCGCATCGCCATGCGCCGGGGGTCCGGATCGTCGCCTCGGGGCACGATGTTGAACATCTCCTTGGTCACGATGTCGGTGGTCGTGCCGACGCCGTGGATGAACAGCTCCACGTACTCGATGACAGGCGGGCGAAACTCCTGGTAGCCGTACTGCCCGGCCACCTTCCGGAAGTGTTCCTCCAGCTGCTGCCACCGGTAGCTGTCCTTCCAGCCGTATTGTTCGCCCGGCAGGAAGTCGTTAAATCCCTTCGGCGCCTGAATCGCCATGGTAGATCCCTCCGTCTGGAAAATAGAAAACGCCCGTCCCAGCCATGGGACGAGCGTAAGCTCGCGGTGCCACCCACATTGAAGCCCGCCGGTATGCCAGGCGCACTTCCTCTCAGTAGGGCCAGTCAGCCCCCTCCCTCTGCTAACGGCGGGAGTCTCCGGTGGAACCTGTCGGCCTGCCGGCCGTTCAGCCCCACGGCTCCGAGGTGTGCTTCGCTGCCGCTGCCCTGCCCGCCTTTCACCCTACGGCGTGCTCTCTGAGAAGGCGCCTTGCCGCTACTAGTCCCCTTCATAGCCTTTAATCTGGAATTCTACCGGAGTAGGGCGCCACTGTCAAGCTGTTCACACCAATAGCTTCACGGCTTCCGGAATCGCCTCGAGCTGCAGGGGCAGTCCCCCGGTCACCTCGCCGTCCAACTGGACGGGCGCATCCTCGCCGGCTGCACTCTCGATGCGGGCCGCCCGCACCTTGCGGTAGACCACGTTCTCCATGCCGCGGTGCCAGCCCGCCACGGCGGCCAGGGCGTATTTCAGATACTCCAGCCGGTTGCCGGACTGAAAGATGCAAATGTCCAGGTCCGGGTCGCTCAAGTCCGCCGCAGGCGTCAGTTTGAACCCTCCGCCGTAGGAGCGGGCGTTGCCGGCGACCACGAACCGGCCAACCACTTCTTCCCCCGGCAGCTGAACCCGCACAGGCTGCAAGTCCCAATTCCAGATGTATTTCAGCGCGGCGATGCCGAAAGCCGCCTTGCCCAGCGTCTTCTTCAGTCCCGGATCCACCGCCGCCGAGACCGCCGCGTCCAGCCCGACGCCAGCCATGAGCAGGAAATAGCGGTTATTGGCCCGGCCCACCGTCACTCGCCTGACTTCCCCCCGCCGAATGCGCTCCACCACCTGGTTGACGTCCCGGGGGAAGCCGATTTCGGCGGCCAGGACGTTCGCCGTGCCCCCGGGCCAGAAACCCAGGGCGACTTCGGTGCCGACCAGGGCCTGCAGCACTTCGTTCATGGTGCCGTCGCCGCCGTTGGCGACGACGAGGTCGCAGCCCCGGGCCACGGCTTCCCGTGCCAGCTCGGTGGCATGGTTGGGGTGCTGCGTCGGGCAGATATCCACGGTGCTTCCGGCTTCAGTCAGCAGGGCAGCGAAGCGGTCTACGGCGGCCTGCCGCTCCCGACGGCGCCCCGCGTTCGGGTTGAATATGACGGCGATGCGGGAAAACGTCACGAGGTCGTCCTCCTCACGGCTGCTTCGTCCATTCCCTCATTCATATCATGCGCTACGCGCTGACATTCGCCCGTGCGTAAATCAATCGGAGTTCATCAACGCGCCGCCTGGCCAATTCTTCGACCCGTGCGGCATAGGCCGCCGGATCGTTCGGGTTGTCGGGAGCCTTGAGGAGCCAGCCGCTGTAGCCGCCCAGGGGCTTGTACCACTTCGATGTGGCACCGCCGCCCAGACCGATCACGGTCTGCCGCTCCTCCATCATTTGAACGTTATAGATCGACTCCCGGCCCGGCAGGCTGTAGCCGACGTTCTCCATGGAGCCGACCATGAACTTCTGCCGGTACAGGTAGTACGGATGCTGTCCCATCGCCCGGGCCGTGCGGGCGGCGTCCCGGAATAACTGCTCGGCTTCTTCGTAGGTCAGCGCCCGCAGGGCCTCCGCCGCCTCCCCTTCGGCCTGGTGCAGCCGGGAGCCCCGCTTGATGGCCAGCGTATGTACCGTCAGATTATCCGGCGCCAGGCGCTGCATGTCCCGCAGTGTGTAGGCCACTTCCTCCGGCCCTTCGCCCGGCAGCCCGATGATGATGTCCGAGTTGACGACGAACGGGTGGGGGTGGCTGCGAACCAGGTCGTAGGCCCGGTAGAACTTCTCCACGGTATGGATGCGGCCCAGGTGCAGCAAAGTAGCCTGGACGGTCGTTTGAGGATTGACGCTGACCCGGCTGACACCGTGGGCAGCCATGGCATCCAGCTTGGCCCGGGTGAAGGTCTCGGGGCGCCCGCCTTCCACGGTGTACTCCTCGGGCACCTGCCCCCGGAGGATGGTCTCAGACGCCTTCTTCAGCATCCAGGCGAAATCCTCATCGCGCGGGCTGGTCGGCGTGCCGCCGCCGAAGTAGATCGACTGTACCCGCAGCCCCAGTTCCCGAATCCCGTCGCCGATGATCTCCATTTCGCGCCCGAGGGCTTCCAGGAAGGCAGGGACCTGGCTCCGGTGCTCCAAAATGGGATAAATCGAGAATGAGCAGAAGGAACAGATAGAGGGGCAGAACGGGATGCCCACGTAAATCGATATCGCCCGCGGGTCCTGGTTCAGAAAAGGCCGCTGCAGGCGCGCCACGCCCGTCACCAGCGCCGCCTTCTCAGGCGTCAGGCGGTACTCGCGTACCAGCTCGGACTCCGGGTCGGCCTCGCCGGCATCCAGCATCTGATGGACAAGCTTCGTCGGCCGGACGCCCGTCAATATGCCCCACCCGGGGCGGAAGCCCCGGAGTTCGCCCAGCACATCGACGAGCAGCCCCTTTGCCACCCGGCGCAGACGGTGGTTGAACGTGCGGGGGCTCTCCCCGGCCTCCCTTACGAGGGAAGCCTGCGCCTGGCGCCCGCCCGCCGGCCCCCGGGCCGCGACCTTCACGGACCACTGCACAGCGCCATCATCCGACGTCAGGGCGGAGACGTCCACATGCCAGGCGGCCCCCTGCGCCCGGGGCTCCGGCGGGACCGCCACGGTAATCTCCTCGCCGGGAAAGAAAACGTGGCCGAGCTGGCGCAGGTCGGCGCCAAACAGGGTGCTGTTGCCCCACAGAACGATTTCAGGCAATGCGGCTCCACCTCGTCACCTAGTATAGAGCACTCGCGCCCCATGACAAAGCCCGCCGGACAAACTCCCGTCCGGCGGGCCGTGGCCTGCTTTCGACTATGGATTCTCGAAGCGTTCAAGAATAGCGCAGAGTGTTGAGAGGTCTTCCTCCGGCAGATGGGCCACCAACTGACTGAGGGCTACCCGGCGGCGCTCTTCGGCGGCGACTACCGCCTGCTCGCCTTCCGCAGTCACCTTCACCCAAACGACGCGCCGGTCCTTCTGGTCGCGGTCCCGCGTCACCAGCTTCGCTTTGACGAGGCGGTCTACCAGCCCCGTCGCCGCACTGAGGGTGACGTTCAAATGGGCGGCCACTTCGGAGACCTGCCGCGGGCCATTGTCGACCAGATGGCGCAGCACGGTGCGCTGGCTGCCCGACAGCATGGGCCCGGGCGCCACTTCCAGGTGGGCCGCGGCAGCAGAAGTCAGGTATCTGCCCAGCCGGTCAAATGCCGTTTCAAGACGGGCCACATAGGTGGCGGGGGTTTCGGCGTTCAACAGGGTGACCTCCGCTCTTGACAAGTACTTCGCATGGTGAAATATCGTTCCGATTATAGGTGGGCACGGCCATAGGTGTCAAGTCCTAGAGGAAAGGGTTGTACTCCTGTTCATCACCGATGGTGGTGGCAGGACCATGACCGGGATAGACCACGGTCTGACCGGGCAAGGCGAGCAGCCTTCCCTTGATCGACTGAATCAGGGTATCGTAGCTGCCGCCGGGCAGGTCCGTCCGCCCAATGGAGCCGGCGAACAGGGTATCGCCGGCGAACAGATGCCCCCCGTCACCGGCATAGTAGAAACAGCACCCGCCCAGCGTGTGGCCCGGCGTGTGAATCACTTTCAGGAGGAGCTTGCCGACCCGCACTTCGTCGCCGTCGCGCAGGAGCCGGTCAGGGGGCTCAGCCGTAATGGGCATGCCAAAGCGGGCGCTGCCGTTGAGGTGCGGGTCGGTCAGCATCGGCGCGTCGTCGCCGTGAATCGCCACTCGTGCCCCGGTCAGCCGCCGCACGGCGGCAATCCCGCCGATATGGTCGAGGTGCCCGTGGGTGAGCAGAACGAGCTTGGGCTCAAGGACGTTCTCCTTCATGACGTCGGTCAGCCAGGGATCGTCGAACCCCGGGTCGATCACAGCCGATTCACCCGTCTCGGTACAGGCAATCACGTAGCAGTTCGTGCCGAAGGCACCCAGTTCATTTGACCAGATCCGCATGGCGGGCACCGCGTACACCTCTTCCCTTAATTGGCCGCTGCATGCGGCTGCCGATACCAGTGTATCCAATTTAGATGAGGGCGTCTTCCCGCTGCAGACAGAACAGCGCCTCGGGGTCCGGCTCTGTGCTGAGCCGCTTAAAGGTGAAGCCCCCGGCCAGGGGTTCGATCGGCACTTTGATGCGCCGCTTGCCCTGGACGGCGGACCGCTCGCGCACGGCCCACTCGCCGGCAATCACCCTGCGCATGCGCTCAACGGTCAGTGTCGTACAGAATCGGTCTTCGCCGTTTCCGGTCTCAATCAGGATGAAGCTCCGGCAGCCGCCATCTTCATGATTCGCGGCGAGAACGGCGTGACCGGTCGTGCCGGATCCGGCGAAGGAGTCCAATACGAGGCAGTCGTCGTCACCGGCGAGCTGAATCAGATATTTGACCAGATCGACCGGTTTCGGATTCTTGAACGGGTTCCCGCCCATGATCTCTTTCAGCAGCTTCGTGCCGTGTGCATAGGTGCCCACGTGCGTCAGGATGCTGCGATACGGCACCAGCCGCTTTTCGTTGGTTCGGATTCTCTCGTAGACGATATAGGTGCCGTCCCCGCGCGGCTCGAACTCGACATCGCCGGCGGCAACTGCGGACAGCAGCTTGCGGGCGCCCCACCGCCACCGTCCCTCTGAGCCGTCGTTTCGAATGGGCCAGACCTCAACGCCACCGGGCCCCGGAATGGGAAACCACATTTTCTCCCGGTCCCAGCGGGATGAGGCGGCGCCCCACTTGTTCAGCTCGCGTCCCCGGCGGTAGGGGCCGTGCTCATCGACTCGGTCGAGTTCCTGCGCCTCAATTTCACGCATTTTGATCTTGCAGCAAGCAACGTTGCGGGCGTAGCAGAGGATGTACTCATGCTCGGTGACAAGATGCTCCCCGTCGCTGCCGCCGCCCCGCTTGGAGTGCCAGACGAAGATGCCGACTTTGTTCTGCTGGCCGAAGAGCTCATCCATCAGGAGGCCGAGGCGGAACAGCTCCCGGTCATCGATGGAGACGAAAATGACGCCGTCGGCGGACAGGAGCCGGCGAAGCAGCTTCAGTCGGGGGGACATGAACTTGAGCCATTTGGTGTGTGGGCCGTCGTCATCATTCCAGTTGTCATGATAGCGGAAGTCCCGCTGCCCGGTATTATATGGCGGGTCGATATAGATGATCTGCACCTTGCCTTCGTAGCGGGGAAGCAGGGAGATCATCACCTGTAGGTTATCCCCTTCGATGATCAGGTTATCGGCGGGGTTCATCCCGTACTGCTCGCCGTCGGTAAGGCGGCGCGGCTCAACGTACACGTGCTGGCCGTTTGCCTTCCCTTCCGATGCCAGGGAGATACGAACTTTTCCCGCCGCTCCGATCACCCGGCTCAGTCCTTCCTGTCGCACAAAAGAGTTGACGGGCGCCATGAGGTGTTGTTCTGCGGACAAGCGTTTCAGAACGCCTTTTCGCTGTCGACCAGAATCGTCACCGGTCCGTCGTTGACCAGTTCGACATCCATGTGGGTCTGGAACCGCCCCGTCTCGACCGTGAGCCCGTACTCCCGCAGCTTCGCGCAGAACCGCTCGTACAGGGGTTCCGCATGCTCGGGCCGGCCCGCCCGGTCAAAACCCGGGCGCCGCCCCCGGCGCACATCGCCGTAAAGCGTAAACTGGCTGATGGCCAGCACGGCGCCGCCCGCATCGAGAATCGAGCGGTTCAGCTTGCCCTGCTCATCTTCAAAAACCCGCAGGCCGGCGACTTTCTCGGCCATGTAGTCTGCCGCCTCGGCGGTATCCTCCCTCGATACGCCCAGAAGCACCACATACCCGGGTCCAATCTGCCCGACCACTTGGCCGTCTACCGTCACTTTGCCGCGAGAGACGCGTTGAATCACAGCACGCACGCTGTCAGTGCCTCCTAACGGGGTTTTGGGGGGTTGAACCCTTGGGAAATCCCGACGCCGATACCAATCGCGATGCCGCTGATGATCTCGTTGGGCAGGTTCGTCGCATACCGGAAGACGGTGAATAGGACCAGAACGACACCAAGCCCTGCCCAGAAACCGGCGGTCCGGGAGAGTTCCCAGCCCTTGCTCGTCCGCAGCCAGCCCACAATCCGCATCATCAAAGCGGCCAGTCCAATCGCCAGCGTCATGCCTACAATCAATAGCACCCGGCGCTGCCCCCTACTTCGGATTCGCTGATTTACGTGAGAGAGGGGCCGTGCGCCCCCCGCATGGTTATATCTTCCCAAGAACGGGGCGAAACTCCTGCCACCGGGTGACAGCCTGATCTAGGGCGGACGACCTGATATTTGACGAAAATGTTGAATAGACCTTCGACTTGCAGCCACCGCCGATACCGGATGCAGACACTAGTCCGGCGATAGCGCCCGGATTGACAACTTCGGCGGATAGTTTGAAAACGGTTCTCAATGTACTATCAAATCAGAGACAGCGACCCGCCCCCCGATAGAAGCTTCCGCTGATGCGGCGGCGCCGCCGCCCAACAAGGAGGATGATATCATGACGAACTTCCTCAGTGGTGCAAAGGGCAGCTGGATTTGGCTTGTGATCCGCCTGTACCTTGGATATCAGTGGCTCAATGCCGGCTGGCATAAGGTGACCGGTGCAGCCCCGTTCGATGCGACTGGCTTCATCAAGGGCGCCATCGCCAAGGCGACCCCGGCCACTGCCGGCGCCAAGCCTGTGGTGCAGGCCTGGTGGGCTGACTTCCTGCAGGGTGTCGCTCTGCCGAACTCCAAGCTGTTCAGCTTCATGGTCCAGTATGGTGAACTGCTGATTGGCCTGGCCCTGATCCTCGGGTTTGCGACCCTGTTCGCCGCCTCGATGGGCATGCTTATGAACTTCGCTTTCCTGCTGAGCGGTACTACTAGTTCTAACCCCAACCTCCTCTTCCTCGAAATCGTCCTCGTCACCCTGGGCGGCGCCTACGCCGGATACCTTGGCCTGGACTACTGGGTCCGGCCGCTGTTCAGGAACTTCCTCGCAAGGCTCTTCAATAAAGGAGACTCTACTGCAGCGCACGCAGCCTAAACCGCTCACAGGATGTAAAAAGACCAGCCCGGCCGCCAAAAGGCCGGGCTGGTTCTTTACTTGTTTGGGTAAGCCACTTTCTCGCTCTCCCAAAGCAGCAGCCGCCCTCCATTTGGGGCGAGCACATAGTCAACGAGCGCGTACGCTGATTGCGGGCGCATCCCGTCGCCATAGTATTCCTGAAGCAGGGCGCCGAGGGCGGCATCCCGCTCAGCCAGATAAGCGACCAGGCGCTTCGGCTTGTCGCCCCAAAATCTGTTCAGCTTGCAGTATGCCTCCATCGCCTTGGCGACCACTGTAGCCCCCTGCAAGCGGCTGGCCGCAGGATCCTGTTCGACATCGCACAGGTCCTCGGTCAAGTCGTTCAGCGAGTAGCGCAGCAGGTCAATCTGCTCAGAAGTCAGGGCCGGGGGGCCTGCTTCCCACCGCTGCCGGGCAAGCGCCTGCAGCTGAGCGACCTCCCCAGTCCGGTCCAGCAGGATTTCGCCGGTCGCAAAGCCAGCCGCCGCGTGTATCTCTTCCGGACAGGTAATTCGCCATCTCATGGAGGCGACATTATTGATGAACAGTTCGGCCTCCACGCCTTCGTATACCCGGGTGGCGCGCCAGTAATGCTCCTGGTGGGTGACCACATACAGGTCCAGGTCGCTCGTCGCCTGCGGGCGCCCCTGCTGCACCGAGCCGGTGAAGAGTACACCCACCACCGCGGAATCCGTGGCGATATCTGCCATGGCTGCATCCAGTGCCTTGCGGTAGCGTTCATCCATTGTTGGCAATCACCAATCCTATTTCGCCTGCGCCTTGCGGCGATCCCTGGTGACCCGCTCGACGGTCATGACATCCCGCACCTTGCGCACCTTCTGGAAGACGTACTGCAGCTGCTGGGAGTCCTTGATTTCGAGGATCATGTCGATGGTTGCCAGCTTGTTCTTATAGGCACGGCTAGAGGTCGAGATCATGTTGATGCGGGCTTCGGCCACAATCGAGACCACGTCGGCCAGGAGGCCGGAGCGGTCCAGGGCCGTGATCTGCACTTCCACGGGATGCGCGGCGCTGTAGTTCTCTTCCCAGGCGCACTCGATCAGCCGGTCGGGATCCTTGGCGAGGTCATCCATGTTTGGGCAATCCATCCGGTGGACGGTGATGCCCCGGCCCCGGGTGACAAAGCCGATGACCGGGTCGCCGGGCACCGGGCTGCAGCACCGCGAGAACTTGACGGCCAGCCCGTCGGTGCCTTTGACCCGGATGCCGTTGCTGGCCTTGCCGTAGCCGGACCAGTCCTTGGTCTGAATCTCCACCGGCGGCGGCGGCTCGGAAGCCTTCTTCTCCCGCTCGTAGAACTCCCGCAGGCGGGAGACCACGGTGGACGAGGCCAGCGAGGCGATGCCGATGGCGACATAGAGTTCTTCTTCATCCTTGACGCCCGATTTCTCGCAGACTTTCTCGAGCCATTCGGGCTTCATCAGTTCATGTGGCTCCAGACCGGTCTTCTGAATTTCGCCCCGGAGCATATCGCGGCCCCGGGCCAGGTTCTCGTCCCGGCGTTCTTTCTTGAAGAACTGCCGGATCTTGTTCTTGGCCGATGCGGTCTTGACGATCTTTAACCAGTCGAGCGACGGGCCGGGCGACTGTTTGGACGTGAGAATTTCGACCACGTCGCCGTTCTGCAGCTTGCGGTCCATGGGCGAGATCTTGCCGTTGACTTTGGCGCCCACGCACCGATAGCCAATGTCCGAGTGGACGGCGAAGGCGAAGTCCAGCGGAGTCGCATCCGCCGGCAGGTTGAACACGTGCCCCTTGGGCGAGAAGACGAATACCTGGTCGGCAAAGATATCGACCTTGACCGACTCGACGAACTCGCGGGCGTCGCGCATCTCCTGATGCCATTCCAGCAGGGAACGCAGCCACTGCAGCTTCTTGTCGAACTCCTTGTCGGTCCGGCCTTCCTTGTACGCCCAGTGCGCTGCAATGCCGAACTCGGACGTCCGGTGCATCTCCCAGGTGCGAATCTGAATTTCGAACGGCTCGCCGTGCGGGCCGATGACCGTCGTATGCAGCGACTGGTACATGTTCGGCTTCGGCGTGGCGATGTAATCTTTAAAGCGCAGGGGCAGCGGCTTCCACTGGGAATGGATGACGCCCAGGGCGCCGTAGCAGTCCTTGACTTCATCGACGATGACGCGGATGGCGATCAGGTCGTATATCTGCGTCAGATCTTTCCCCTGCCGGTACATCTTCTTATAAATGCTGTAGAAATGCTTGGGGCGCCCGGAGATGTCAGCCCGGATGCCGGCCTCATCCAGCCGGATGCGCAGGTGGGTCATGAGATCATCGGTCAGTTCTTCGCGCTCCTGGCGCTTCTTGGCGACCAGTTGGGCAATCTCCTGATATCGGTCCGGCTCGGTGTACCGGAAGGAGAGGTCTTCCAGCTCCCACTTGATTCCGCTCACGCCCAGCCGGTGGGCCAGGGGAGCGTAGATATCCATGGTCTCCTGGGCGATGCGCCGCTGAGCTTCCACGTTGCGGTGCCGCAGCGTCCGCATGTTGTGGAGCCGGTCCGCCAGTTTGATCAAAATGACCCGCAAATCCTTGGCCATGGCCAGGAACATCTTGCGAAGGTTCTCCACCTGCGCTTCGTCGCGGGAGGAGAAGTTGAGCTTTTCCAGTTTGGTAACGCCCTCGACAATGGAGCTGACTTCCTTGCCGAATTTGGCAGTCAGCGTATCGGTCGAAACGCCGCAGTCCTCCACCACGTCGTGGAGCAGCGCCGATGCGATGCTGGACAGATCCAACTGCATGTCGGCCACAATTTCCGCCACGGCCAGCGGATGGGTGATATAGGGCTCTCCCGACTTACGGTACTGGCCCTCGTGGGCAGTTTCGGCAAAGGTGTACGCCGACTCGATCAACTGCCAGTCCGCATTCGGGTTGTAGGAGAGTATTTTGGATCGTAGCATGTCCAGGGCAGCCATGGCGTCACCACCTCTTTGCTGACTTCACGGAGCCAGAGATGCGGGAACGGGGAGCGACGTGGCGCCCCCCTGCCCGGAGATTCCTTAGTATTGGATCAGCGAGATCACGTCGTGGCCTTCCAGCCGCTTGCGGCCGTTCAGGAAGGTCAGTTCGATCAGAAAGCCCACGCCTTCCACTTTGGTGCCAAAGGACTCGACCAGGTCGATGGTCGCCCGGATGGTGCCGCCCGTCGCAAGAAGGTCGTCGACGACCAGCACCCGCTGACCGGGATGGAACGCATCTTCATGGACTTCAAGGGCGTCCTCGCCGTATTCGAGTGCGTAGGAGATGCGCTTCGTCTTGTAGGGCAGCTTGCCGGGCTTGCGCACGGGCACGAAGCCGGCACCGAGGCGGAAGGCAAGCGCCGAAGCGAAGATGTAGCCGCGTGCCTCAGGACCGGTCACCACGTCGATCTGTCTGCCTTCATAGTGCCGGGCAATGGTCTCGATTGCGGCGTGGAACGCTTCCTTGTCCTTGAGCAGCGTGGTGATGTCCTTAAACGAGATACCGGGCTTCGGGAAGTCTTCGATGGTTCTGACGTACGAACTGAAGTCCACGTTTGCCGCCTCCTCTATTGCTCATTATAGTGCCTCAGCGCCGTCAGGCCAATCTCTTGCATGGAACTCCCTGAGCAGCGTCCGGCCTTCCATCCCACAGCGATAGCGCCGGCTGCTTTCCAGTTGGAACTTGCTGCCGTTCGTCGGCAGAAGGTCACCTGACGGACCGACCACGCCGATCTCCCGGAAGACGTCGATAATCGCTTCCCACCGCAGGTGGTTCCACGGGCCGGGTGGTTCGCCCAGTGAGCGGGCGAAGGATTCCGCACTGCGTTCGCCCGCTTTGAGTTGTTTGAACGCTGCAACCAGGAGATCGCGGTCCGGATACGGCCAGAGCAGGCAGGCTTCGCCAAGCGCCCAATCGCTCCGCTCCCAGAGCAGATGCACCCGTCCGCCGGGCATCTGTCCGCCACTATATGGCGGATGAAACAAAACGGTGTCGGAGTACACGCCCTGCGGCGAGAGCCCGTAGGGGGCGATGACCAAGGCGCCGGCCGGCTCGGACGCCCCGGGCAGCCACAACTGGATTTCGTGCCGCAGGTCAGGCAGCGCCTCCTGCAGTTCCGACGCAAGGGTAGCGGCAGACCACGGGCTAGCCGTGAAGACCAGCGTGCGGGCGCCCGAGCGGAGCAGGCCTTCCAGGTAGAGCCGCCGTGTAGGTTCCGGCCGCTCATGGTCCGATTCGTCGACGCCGCCGGCTGCCGCCACTTCGTCCACAGGTGCGTTCAAGGCCTCCAAAACCTGCGGCAGGCGGTGGTCCCGGGCGTCCAGGACCAGCGCCGGCGATCCGGGATGGCGCAGCGGCTGGAGTGGATCCCACCGGCGGCAGGCCTCCGGGGTGACGGTAGGCACGGCAGCCATATTGACCGGGCTGCCGGAGTTGTCGGGTGCAGACAGCACCTGGACGTCCCGCATGGTCAGCCGCAGCTGATTGCGCCCCTGGTAGGTGTCGTATTCTGGGTGGAACGCCACCTGCACGCGAGAGGTGGTCGCCGGGCGGGCCGGCGCCAGCCCCCAGCCCACCGCCTCCATGATGGCGCCCGGGCCCTTGCCGCGGAGGAGCAGCTTCAGGTGGGTCCCTTCCTTGCCGATCGTCCGACTGTCCGCCACGGTCACTTCGGCGACGGCAAAGACCGGCTGCGGATTGCCAATGCCATGGGGCTCCAGGCGCTGCAGTTCCATGAGCAGGTCGTGGTTGACCTGCTCAAGCGAGACGGCGGCGTCAATGCGCAGCTCGGGCACCAGGTTTTCCGGGCGCAGCCAGTCGCGGCCAATCTCGTTAAGCCGCTGCCGCAGGGCGGCCACATCTTCCCGGGATTTCAGCGTCATGCCGGCTGCCGCGGCGTGGCCGCCAAATTTGGAGAACAGGTCGGAGACCTGCAGCAGTGCGCGGTGCATGTGGAATGCCGGAATGGATCGGGCCGAGCCGCGCGCCACATCCCCTTCCATCGACAGGAGGATGGACGGGCGGTGGTAAGCCTCCAGCACCCTGGACGCGCAGATGCCGACCACGCCGTGGTGCCACCCTTCCCCGGCGAGCACCATAACGTACTCCTTCTCGTGGGGCGCCTGGCTTTCGGCCTGTCGGAGCGCTTCCTGGAGGATGGACGCCTCCACTTCCTGGCGGCTGCGGTTTTCGTCGTCGAGGTGGCGGGCCAGTTCCAGGGCCCGCTGGGAATCCTCCGTGCATAGCAGTTCCACGCCCAGCAAGGCGCTGCCCATGCGGCCCAGGGCGTTGAGGCGTGGGCCGAGCGAATAGCCGATGTGGGTCGCCGTGACGGGCTGCTTGACGCCGGCGACTTCCATGAGGGCACGGAGGCCGGGGCGCCGGGTGTTGCCCAGGGCGGTCAGCCCTTCCCGGACGATGGCGCGGTTTTCGCCCACCAGGGGGACCATATCCGCGATGGTGCCCAGGGTGACGATGTCGATCAGATCCCAGGCGCCTGGCACCTCCAGTGCCAGCGCCAATTTGAACGCAACCCCGACGCCGGAGAGGCCCTTGAAGGGATACGTGCAGTCGGGGCGTTTCGGGTTGATCAGCGCAGGCACATCGGGCAGTTCCGGCCCGGGCTCGTGGTGGTCGGAGACGATGAGGGTCATGCCCATGGCCTTCGCCGCCTCGGCCTCCTTGACGGCAGAGACCCCCGTATCGACGGAGATGACGAAGTCGTGCCCCCGGGCCCGAATCTCTTCCAGGGCGGCCACGTTCAGGCCGTAGCCTTCACTGAACCGGTTGGGGATGTAGTAGTCGACGGTGGCGCCCAGGGCGCGCAGGGCCAGCACCAGAATCGTGGTGCCCGTCACGCCGTCCACGTCGTAGTCGCCGTAAATCATGATCGGGCCGCCCTCGGCGATGCGCCGGCGAATGACGGCCACAGCCCGGTCCATGTCTTTGAGGCGGAACGGGTCGAGAATCTGCTCGCGGCCAGCAGTCAGGAATGCATGGGCTGCCTCGGGTGTGGTGAGGCCGCGGTTATATAGTACCTGCGCCGTAATCGGCGAGATATTGAGCGTGCGGGCGAGCAGCCAGCAGCCGGCAGGATCCGGCAGCGTGGGCCGCCAGCGCCTGGCCCTGTAAGGTCTAGCCAACCATTATCACTCCGTAACCAAGCTATGCCCCCCGCGGGAAGCACCCAGCGGGGGGCTGTTTTCAGCGAAGAGAGTAGTTCTTGGTATGCAGGGTAAATCCCTGCACTACCTTGCCTTCTGCGTGATTCGTATCCGTTCGTGGTGGGCAATTGTAACCAGGGCTTCTTCATCCAGTTCCTCGACGACGTGCAGGGTTCCGCCGGCCGCACGTACCAGCTCTTCCAAATAGCGCCGGCTGGGTTGGAGCCCAATGCAGCCGAACGGCACGCGCCCGGCGCCAATGCATCTGGCCGCTTCGAGTGCGTCGGCCAGGGGGTCGACCGACCACTTCGGCACGGTGGGAATGCCGTCGGTAATGAGGAGCAGCAGGGGACGGCGCACCCGGGACTGGCGAATCAGGTCCATGGACTGGGTGAGGCCGTGGGCCAGCGGCGTCAGCCCCATGGGCTGGATGCGCGACAGGCCGTCTTCGACCTGGGTGTAGTCCCGGGTGAACGGCACGTGGACCCGCACGTCCCGTTCCTGAAAGGCGATGACGGCGATGCGGTCGCGGGTGGAGACGAGGAGGTGGCGCGCCAGGTGCTTCGCCGCGAGGATGCGCCGGCCGGCCATGGATGCGCTGGCGTCAATCAGCAGGCAGATGTTGAGGGGCTGCTCGCCGGAGCGCAGGTGGACGTGGATGTCCTGGCGCTCAAGTCGGATGCCGCTTGGCTGTGGGCCACCGGTGCGGATATGCTCGAGCCGGGTTCGCTTCAGGCCCATACGAATGGTGTCCGGCACGGCCAGGTCGCCCAGCCAGGCGCCGGGCTCGGCAGGAGCAGTACCCCGGATGGGGCCGTAGCGGACGTCGGCAGACGGTTTCGCCTTCCCCTGCCCGGGCTGCCGCCTCGTCTTCCGGGTGGAGGCTGGCATGCGCCGGATGAGCTTGCGGAAGCGGAGCTTGACGTCGCGCAGGTGCCGGTCCAGGTAGGCGGCGAGCTCCTTGCCGGCATCCGTCAGCCGCAAACCGCGGATGTCGCGCCGGACGAGCCCTTCGGACTCCAGCTGGTTGATGATGAATGGCGCCTGTGAGCTGCCGGAGCCGTAGAGCGACGACCAGCCCTGCTCGCGGGTCAGCTCGTCCAGGACCCGCTTCACTTCATCGGGCGAGCCAAGCTTGCGGGACAGCTCAAGAGCGGCCTGGAGTCGCCGCTCGGTCTCCAGGGCGTCCCAGCCGGAAGCCGGGGATGCGTCGGCGCCGTAGGCTCCGGGCGGGGCCCCGGGCGCCCCCCCGGGCCCCGGCGCCCCCGGCGCCGATTCCGGGCCCGGGACCCCGGCGGTGGCGGCGCCCGGCCCCGCGCCGCGGGCGCCGGAGCGGAGAGACTGACCGGCGCCGTTTTCGCCGCCGGCCCGCCTTTCTCCCCCGCCTGCCGGTGACGGCGTGCCGCCGTTCGGCTTATTCCCGCGCAGGAAGCTATCGGAATCCGGGTCGGCATAATGCGACAGGTCAAGACTTGTCCCGTCCGACCAGCGGCTGTGGCTCAGCTTTTCAATGCGGCGCAGTTCAACGCCCTGGGCTTCAACCGCCTGCTCCACCGCGCTCACCATGTCGAGCAGATGGTGCAGCTGCTCGTCCGTCAGCCGGCCCGCCAGGTGGACATGGTTGCGGTGCGCCGCCCGCAGTGAGGCCTTCTGGCCGTACGTCAGGTCGCCAGTCACCCGTCCGCCGCCGAGGCTGGTCTGCAAGTCGAAGTAGTCGAGCAGCTCCATGCCTTCCCCGCCGGCGGCGGGCACCCCGGCAAGGGCCTCCCGGAGCCGGGCGGCCACCGCTTTGTGATCCACATCTGCCACGGCGTGGAATATGTCAATGTGGATGATGTCGCCCGGACTGGCTCGACCATAGTAGGCCTGTCCCACGTCGGACGTGCTGAGCACGGTAACGACATGGGGCGATGCCGCCTCAACGGTATGGACCTGCCGGCTGACGACGGCCGCCTCGCCGAGGCGGGCGCCCCGCCGCCGCACGACGGTGCGGCGCAGTTTTTCGTACCAGGGAACCTGGCCCAGCGCGGGCCCCAGACCCATCACCTGCGCCCCAGCTCCTCTTCCGTGCGAATCAGCTCCTGGTCGACCAACTGGGAGATGGGACGGGCGCGGTTCGGTGGCGCCACGGGGGGCGTGGTCAGCGGGTCGGCCATTTCGACCTGTCCCGCGCCCGGTCCGCTGCCTCCCTTGCCCGCTTGCCCCTGCTGGCCGGCACTGCCCCGGGCGCCCGGCTCCCGTGCAGCCTCGTGCTGCTCAGCCCGCTGGAACAACTGCCCCGGCCGCGGGGGTGTAACTGCCCGGGGCGCCGGCATGTGTTGAGTCACAGTCCGGCCTTCCGGCCGGAGCTGCGGCTGCGCCTGCCCCAGACCCAGGTTTCTGCGAAGGCCCGCCACCGCCCTGCCCAGCCACCCGGGCTGCCCCGGCTGGGCCGGGTCGGCGGGACGGGGCGGAAACTGGGTGGCGTACACCCGGGGCGAAGCTGCCGTCGGCTTGTCCACCGGCGGCGGCTCTTTTTCCGCAAGTGCAGCAGCCGGTACGGCAGCCCCGAAGCTGATTGACGAGAGACGCGGCCGGCTGGCCAGCGGGGCAGCGGGCGCCTCTGCACCGGAGCCCATCGCCGACAAGTGAGCGGTCACTTTCTTGATGGTCTCCCCATCCACCCGGTGCCGCAGCGCCAGGGGCGTTACACGGGCCAGGTCCTCGGCGGCGGCTTCGCCCCGGTCGGAAAGGCAGGCGGTCAGCCGCATGCCCAGTTGAATCGCCTGCACTGCCCGCAGGCTCTCGACGTTAAACCGGCTGTATAGCTCGGCGATGTGCTGCCGCAGCGTCGGCGGCACCTGCACGCCACGCAGCGCCGTCACCCGGCCCGCCAGGCGCGAGCGGAAGAGCTCGGCCCGGGTCTCATCCGCCGGCGAAAGCGGGCGATGCCAGCCGGCGCCGCCGCTCTGTGCCAGAATCTCCTCCACCACCGCGGCATCGCCGGGCCGGTCGGTGTAGACGGCGAAGTCAAACCGGTCGGAGAGCTGGCGGCGGATATCTTCCAGTGGTCCGGGGTCCTCATCCGGGTTGGAGGCCGCCCAGACGGTGACCTGCACGGGCAGTTCTACCGCGGGCAGACCGGTCTCTTCGATCTGAACCCGGCCCGGTTTGGTCCCCATGACGTCCAGGAGTACATCGGCCAGTTCCGGGGCGGTCTCCGCCAATCGGTTGATTTCGTCGACGAAAATGATGCCGCGGTGCGCCTGCGGAATAGTGCCAGGCAGCAGTGCAGCTTCGGGATGGGTCGGGTTGACGAGCCGGCTCAGGTCAATAGAGCCCACGACGGTACCGACCTTCGCCGAGTGGGAGATTTCAAGAAACGGCATGGGCACCCACTCTTCGCCCAGGGCGGCTGCCTCTGCCGCCGCCAGGCCGCGGTGGGCAGGGCAGTGCGGGAACGCCGGGTCGCAATTGTAAAGGCAGCCCTTGATGCGCCGGATGCGCGGCAGCGCCCGGCGCACCGCGCGCATGATGCTGGTTTTTCCCGTGCCGCGAAGCCCTTCGGCATGCAGGTGAAGCGGCTGGCCCGCAGCGGCCGCCAGCAGCGACATCTCGATGGCTCTGAACAGCCCGTCGTTGCCGGAATGGCGCACAAGGCCGAGGACAGAATCCATGTTGACCCCCCCGGTGATTGCTCCTATTAGTGTAACCACCCAGGGGGAGAAAACTTTCGCAGGCCGTGTTGGCGAATCAGGCGATTCGTTCGCCAAATTCCTCGGGTCGTCATAAGTCCGCAAGTTGGCTCAGCAGTAGCTCCCGTCGGTGTTCAGCCCACCACTTCAGCCCGGCCACGCCTGTCGAAAAGCGCCTCCGGACTTCGGCGCCCTGTTGGTTCTTGTCAAACCATGCGCCAACGGCCGCGCTCATTTTGTCGATCATGGGCAGGACGGCCTCCGCCGATAGCGGACCATGCAGATGATCGACAAACAGCTTCTTGTACTGGCGCCGGTAGATGGGCGTGGCCAGGAGGCGGTGCGAAAGCTTGTTCCAACCTTCCACGGGCACCCGGTCCAAGCGGGCGGGGCGCCCGTGAACGTCAATACCCCAGGTTGCGTCGTAGTCCCAGGGAGTGATCCGGAAGACGCCGCTGTCCGGATCACGGTAGAGCGCGTAGTTGTGGACGAACCCATCGCGGTTGCCCACATAGACGGCCACCATCAGCCATCTCAGGTACCCCGGCACGTCGAAGCACCTTTCCGCAACAGCGGGAAAGCGGCTGTCGGAGGCAAGGTTCAGATCCATGATCAGCCGCCGCAGGGGGGCAGGGTCAGCTTGCTGGACCAGGCGGTAACCCACGTCGAGCGGCTGCTTCAGCGCTTTGGTGTTTGGGCTGATCAAGCCGAAGTTGGCGTTGCGGTTGAGCGCGTAGTAGATAAACCCGGGCTTCCACCCGCGGCGGGTGCAAAAATCGCTGTCGACGGACTCCAGGGCCATGTATAGCGCTGGGTTTTCCCGCCCGATGCGAAGCTCCGTGTGCCGGCAAAGGGGCGCCGGCGCCCCGACGTTGTGAAAGAGCTGGAAACTCAGGGCCGAGCGCATCATGGTGGGATCAATGTAGTCGGCGTTGAGATGAAGTCGGCGTACCCGGTGCCCGTCCGGGGGCCCATCGGGCAGCTTTGTGTCTTCCAGGTCCACTTGGAGCGATTTCTTCGGGAATTTCCGCGAGTGTGCCCCCCGAATTTTGACCAGGGCGGGCAGCGCCTCCGCCCCGTTCCACCGGATCGTCCCGGCGACGCGCCCTGCGGCCAGGCGGCTCCACGGCGACTCTCCCAGCTCCAGCTCGCATTGATGCATGGGTCACACCCTTCCGTACCCTTTCCTACCTTTCTATGCGCCCCGGGCGTGGGAGGCGCCCCGGTCCGGGGTCGGGTGTGAAGGAGGCGAACGGTTCGAAGGGCTCCCCTTGTGTCAGCGAAGGCTGCGAATGTGGGGTACTGGAGACATTTTGCCACGGAGGGCACGGAAGGCGCGGAGGACACGGAGTGGGACGATGAAATGGCCGCGGATTGGTGCGCGTTGGTTTCCAAATCGCCATCCGCGTCTTCAGCGGCCATTTCAACAGCCCCCATCCACTGCCGCGATTTCCGTGTCCCCTTCCGCGTCTCCGTGGTAAAAATCCCGTTCCCATTCCCACATGCAAGACCCGAAATGTGACAAATGTTCTACGGCAGCGGCTCCGGGTGGATCAGCACGTGCGCCAACGGATACCGCTCGCGGATCGCCTCCTCGATCTGATCGCAGACCTGGTGGACCTCCTGCAGGGGTCGGTCCCCCGGAACGACCAGGTGAAAATCGACGTGCCGCACGGCACCGCTGCGGCGGGTCCGCAAATCGTGGAACTCCACGTACCGTGCCCGGAAGCGCTCAATCAGCCCGATGATCTCCGCCTCCTCATCCGCCGGGAGTCGAGCGTCCACCAGGGGTCGGAGGGCCTCGGCGCACAACTGGAGTCCCGCCCGGGTAATCAGCGCCGCCACGGCCAGCGCTGCCACGGGGTCCAGCCACCGGAAGCCCGTCACCTGCGCCAGTCCCAGCCCGACAAACACCCCGAGCGAGGTCCACACATCCGTACGCAGGTGCAGGGCATCCGCCTCCAGGGCCATGGAGTCATGCTTCCTGGCAACCCGGAAGAGGTTCGCCGACACGAGCCAGTTCAGCCCCGCCGACAGGACCATGACCGCCATGCCCGGCGCCAGCATATGGGCGGTTTCGGCCGACCGCAGCTTGCCCAGCGCCTCTACCACGATCCAACCTGCGGCAGCCACGATCAGGGCGCCTTCCACCAGAGCCGACAGGTTCTCCACCTTGCCGTGGCCGTACGCATGATTGCGGTCCGCCGGACGGCTGCTTACCCTCACGCTCAGGAGCGCAATCACGGCGGCCAGGAGATCGACCGCGGAATGAATGGCCTCCGACATGACGCTTACGGATCCAATAGCGGCGCCCACGACCAGCTTTACAACCACGAGCAGCACATTGGAGGCCACGGAAATCCTGGCGGCAAGCACCTTCTGATCCACCCGCCGGTCACTCCTTCCGGACAGTTGAAGCCAGCAAAGATTGTTTCCCCAAGGAAACTTCCCCAACACGGAGAAAGACTCGCCAGAGCTATTCGCTCCGCGAGTCTTTCCGTTATGTTTCGTATTCTAGCATGCTATGGGCATTCGGGCAATTACCAGGTGTGCGGAAGGGGGCGCAGGCGGCCGTACGTCTCGTCACCCCACCGCAGCAGTGCAACGATGGAGCGGGCATCGACAATCTCACCGTTGCGGACGGCATCCATCGCTTCAAAGTACGGTAGGAACTCCACCTGCAGATCCTCCGACTCATCAAAGCGCATCAGGCCCGGCTCCATGTGCTGGGCCACGAAGCAATAGACTTCTTCGGACGAGTAGCCGGGCGCCGGGTAGAACGTGCCAACCAGCCGCAGATCCCTCGGCTTGAGGCCGGTCTCTGCTTCCATTTCCCGACGGGCGGCCTCTTCCGGCGCCTCGTTTACCCGCCGGCGCCCGCCGGGCAGTTCCAGGCTGGTCCGCCCGATCCCGGGGCGATACTGACGGACAAATACGATCCGATCTTCCGTCGTCAGCGCCAGGACGCAGACTGAACCGGGATGATCCACCACATCCCGGGTGAACTCACGGCCCCGGACTGTCACCTTCACGGGCCGGATCTCATACATCCCCGGAGCACCCCTTTCCTTTCCGAAACGGCTCTCTTGTAGCATTCCCCTTATCTTCCCTGACAGTTCGGCGCCCACGCCGTTCTCCCCTTCAACATTTCCATGGAAGAGGAAGAACCGGGGATACTGACGTATATTTCTATATCGAGATATAGGGGATGAAGCTTTGCAAATGCGCGGCCGCCTACCACGTGTGCTGCTGGTGATCATGGGATCGAGCTTTCTTTTGAACCTCGGCTGGAACATTTACCGGTCGGTCTTCAGCAACTTCGCAGCTGAAGAGCTCCTGGTCACCCCCGATCAGTATGGCTGGCTGGAAGGCATCCGGGAAGTGCCCGGGCTGCTCACGATCGTCATCTTCGCGCTGGCAGCGCGTATCGGCGACTCCCGTACCTACACGATCAGTGTAGCCCTCACCGGCCTGGGCATTTTCATGTACGCCACGTCGCATACCTATGCAGATCTGATCATCGCCACGATCATTCAGAGCACGGGCTTTCACATCTGGTCCGTCGTCCAGGACTCGACGGTCATCAAGGCGGTCGATCCGAACGACCGCGCCCGGCAGTTGGGGCGCATCAACAGTGTGGCGGCGGCCGCAACGCTGCTTGGCATGGGCCTGGTGACCGTGTCGGGCCGCTGGGTGGGCATCCGGTCCTACTTTATCGCGGGCGGCCTCATCATCGTGGCCGGAGCCTGCCTGTCCATGCTCATGAAACCGGCAACCGACGGCAAACGACCTGTGCAGTTCGTGATTCGGCGGAAGTATCAGTCGTATTATGTCCTGACCCTATTGCAGGGCGCCCGGCGCCACATCGTCCTCACCTTCGCCTCCTTCGCGCTGGTGAAGCTGCATGGCGCGTCGGTGCAAACCATGGCGCTTCTGCTGGCGGTGCACAGTGCTATGGCGATTTGGACGCGCCCCATGATCGGGCGCCTGATCGACCGACTGGGCGAGCAGCGGGCCCTCTCCATCAACTATGGAGCCGTGGCCGCCGTCTTTCTGGGCTATGCGTTCGCTCCGCAGGCCTGGATGGCATACGCCCTCTTCGTGCTGGACAACGTTCTGACGGGATTTGACATCGCCGTGTCGACCCACGCCGGGCGGATCATTCCACAGGAAGAGCTCTCCTCGTCGCTGGCCACGGGCACGACGATCAACCACATTTTCGGCGTGCTGGTGCCTGTGGCAGGCGGCGTTCTGTGGACCATGTTCGGCCCGCGGGTGCCGTTCCTGATGGGCGTCGCCCTGGTGCTCACCGCCATGGTGTACTCGTGGAATCTGGATGCGCGTCTTGCAGCTTTGCAGAAGACAGTGTGAGGTGTGCCTCCCGCTCACCAGCACCCAGGTCCACTCGTTTTGCGAAGAAGAAAACCGCCAAGCCAAGCGCGGACGGGGCCTGACCCGGACAGGGAAGGCATGGGGGCGGCAGGAGTTAAGTCCGCCGCATCGCCGCCTTAGTTCAACGATGCTCACAAATGACAACGTGCCTGAGGAGGCGCCGCAACGCAGTTGGCGCCGACCAAGCCCGGAGGGCCGTCTGCCGCGTCAAGCATGCAGACGGCCCTCGTTGTCGTTTGTGAGCATCGATTACCAAGGTAAGGGCGGCGTAGCGGTGGCGTACTCCTGCCGACCACATGCCCCACCCAAACCCGACATCCCAAAGATCAGTCCCCGTCCGCAGCCAACCCGCACTCCACCGCAAACCTGGCAATCCCGGATGCGATCAGCACGGTATCCACTACTTCCTCAGCGTGCTCTTCGGAAAAGCCGGCCATCTCAAGCCGCTCCGGATCAGCCCCCTCGGGATCAAGGCAGCACTCCCGGGCAAAGGCCAGCATCTGGCGCAGCTCCGACGAAAACTCCGGGCAATCGCCCTGCTCCGCCAGACTCTGCACCACCGGCGGTGCGATGCCCAGCTGAGACAGGCTGTCGCTGTGGAACCTGACGCTATACCGGCAGCCCTGCTCCCGGGAGACGACCAGGGCGATCATCTCCTTGACGGTCCGGGGCAGACTCCCCTCCAGCACGGTCCGGCGGAAGGCGGTCCAGTTCTGAACCAGCACGTCGTGGCCGACCGCCGCCATCGCCCGGAAGACGGCGGGCACGGTGCCGAGGCCCAGGCGGGACCGAATCTCGCCGAAAACCCCGGAAAGGGCGCCCTCGCTGTCTGACACCATCCGAGGCACCATCCCCACCCCTCCTTATGCACACCGTATCGATCTATTATGTTCAAATTTTACAATATCTAGCTGGTACATGCTAGTCCCAGATCGGGGGCAGAAGCAAGAAACCGGCACCAGAATGCTGGTGCCGGTTACATGTGCTTACGCCCGGGCGGGCTTCGTGGTGGCCTTCTTGTTCTTCGACGGCTTCCTGCTGTCCTCCCACTGGTGCCAGAACAGCCACAGGGCGCTGGCAATGAAGATGGACGAGTAGGTGCCGGAGGTCACGCCGATCAGCAGCGTCATGGCGAAGTCCCAAATGGTGTCGCCGCCGAAGATCAGCATGGAGAGCAGCATGGCCTGCACGGAGACACCGGTGTACAGCGACCGGGTGATCACTTCCTGGATCGACCGGGTGGCCATATCCTCAAGCGATTCGCCCTTCTTGCGGAACTTCAGGTTCTCACGAATCCGGTCGAACACGACGACGGTGTCGTTCATCGAGTAACCGAGCACCGTCAGAATGGCGGCCACGAAGGCGGAGTTGATCTGCACCCGCAGCACGGCCAGCAGGCCAACGGTGATGATGAAGTCATGCACCAGCGCCAGCACGCCCGTAATGCCGAACTTGAACTCAAAGCGGAAGGTGATATACAGGATCTGCAGGACGGCAGCGATGGCAAGGGCCATGCCGGCCTTGGTGGCCAGTTCGCCGGAGATGGCGCCGGAGACGTCGTCCTCGCCGACGATCTTATAGTTCGCGTCCAGCTTCTTGAACTCGTCCAGAAGCTTGCCGCGGACATCTTCGGTCAGTTCAGGCGTGCGGACGAACCATTCGCTGCCCGCCTCGCCGCCCTTGATTTGGGCCTTCTGCACGGAGATGTTCTTGCCAATGACGCCGGAAACAGCTTCTTCCACCTGCTTGGAGGAGAGCTCCGTCTTGAACTGGACGTCGAGCATCTTGCCGCCGGTGAAGTCGATGCCGAGGTTAAGGCCCCAGAAAGCCAGGGCGCCGATGCCGATGACAGAGAGGATGAGCGAGAAGACGATCCAGTACTTCGCGCTGCGCATGTAGTTGATGCGTGTCAGGAAGCTCATGGCTAGCCCACCTCCTTGACGCCGAACAGCCGCTTCGTCCACGGCCGGATCCCAACCATGGCCTTGATCAGCCAGCGCGTCACCGTAATGGAGGTGAACAGCGACAGGAAGACGCCGACGGTCAGCGTAAGGGCGAAGCCCTTAACAGCGGTGGTGCCCAGCGAGTAGAGGATGATGCCGGCGATCAGCGTCGTAACGTTGGAGTCGATAACGGCGGAGAACGCACGGTGGAAGCCGGCGTCAATGCCGGAGCGCAGGCCCTTGCCGCTCCGCAGTTCTTCCTTGATGCGCTCGAAGATGATCACGTTGGCGTCCACGGCCATGCCGATCGAGAGCAGGAGGCCCGCGATGCCCGGCAGGGTGAAGACGGCGTTGATCGAGAGCAGGAAGCCCATGGTCAGGAAGGCGTAAATGGTCAGGGCGATCGTCGCCATCAGGCCGGGCAGCTTGTACAGTGCCCACATGAAGAGGATGACGAAGCCCATGCCGATCATGCCGGCCAGGGCGGACTTATTGAGGGAGTCGGCGCCGAGCGTCGCGGAGACGACCCGGTTCTCGCTCAGCACAAGCTTGACGGGCAGGGCGCCGCCGTTGATCAGCTGAGCCAGGTCTTTGGCATCATCAACGGTGAAGTTGCCTGTGATGACCGCATTGCCGTTGGAGATCTCAGACTGAACGGTGGGCGCCGAAATGATCTCTTCGTCCAGCTTGATGGCGATCGGGCTGCCGATCCACTTCTTGGTGGCCTCGGCGAACTTTTGGGGACCTTCTCCCTTCAGCGCCAGCGTAACCTGATAGCCGCCGGCCTGGTCGGGCTGTACGCCGGCTCGCTCGATGTCACGGCCGTCGAGCACGATCTTCTCCTCCGGGTCGACGAACGTCAGAACGGCCGTCTTGCCGATGAGGGCACGGGCCCGCTCGGTGTCCGTTTCACCGGCGATCTGAATGATGATGCGCTTATTGGCCTTGTCGAGCTGAATGACCGGCTCGGATACGCCAAGACTGTTGACGCGCTTGTCGACAACCTCGAGGGCCGCCTCGAGCGACTCGTCCGTGACCATTCCGATCGTCGGATCGTCAACGGCCTGGAGCACCATGTGAACGCCGCCTCGCAGGTCGAGGCCCAGTTTCATGTGATTCTTGATGGGATCCTTCACGCCGTAGTACCAGCCGACGGTGCCCAAAATGGCTACCAGCACTACCAGTGCCACAGCGTTCCAAACGCCACGCATGGCCCGTCCTCCTTAGAAATAGTGTGATTCCCAGACTGCGCATGGAAAGAAAAGGAGGCGCGCCGCCCCCAGTCACACTAGCCATTTTACGGGGTTAACTGTTTCTCTGTCAACGAAAGACCCCTGGACTTCCTGACAGTTATAACAGCCTTGTGCCGTTGATGACCAGTTCGAAGCGGTACTCGAAAGACTCGGCTGCCCGCCGGGACATCATCATCCGGGACAGGAAGATTTCAAAGTACTCTGCGATGGCGATGATCGATGTATCTACCTCCAACTCCAGCCGGATCGCCTTCTCTTCCGGCAGCACGATCAGGTCACTATGTATCGCAGCATAGTTAACCCGGTCGTGAATGTCGAATGTCGCAATGTCTCGGTTATACACGCGGCTGCGGTGGACATCGGACTTGTCCGCAAGGATCAGCGCCGCTGCCAGGTCGTTTACCGCGTTGCCGTTCTGCTCTTCGTGGTTGCCGATGGCGGCCATTACCGGTGCAATCTCCGTGGGGGGCATGCCCAGCCGCGACAAAATGACATGGGCCAGCAATGCACTGCTTTGCCCGTGGTCGTGCCGGTTGATTAGATTGCCGATGTCGTGCAGCAGCGCCGCAATGCCGGCCAGTTCGACCCGGCGGGGCGGGCGCCCCAGCGCTTCCATCAGCTTCATCGCCCGGTGTGCCACAAGGCCGATGTGCCTGAGCCCATGCTCGGTGTAGCCGATGGCTTCCAGCATCTCTTGTGCTGCTTTGATATACGCCTGAACTTCAGGGTCCGCTTTGACATCAGCAAACGTGACTACGGTCATGTTGTTAGCATCTACGCTCCCGCTACTTGGTGGTGCTGCGCGTCTGGTCCATCTGCCTCGGCTGGTCCAGGGGACCGTAGGCGAACTTGTCGATCGGCCAGAACATGAAGAACGCCTTGCCGTCGATTTTGTTGACGGCGATGGGCCCGATGGCGCGCGAGTCAAAACTCATGCCCCGGTTGTCACCCATGACAAAGACCTGCTTGTCCGGCACGGTCAGGGGCCGCATATCGGTCGAACTGACAATGGCCGTATTAATGAAAGGCTCCTTGAGCGCCTGACCGTTCACAAATACGGTGCCCTTCTTGATCTCAATTGTTTCGCCGGCCACGGCAATGACGCGCTTGATCAGTTCCCGCTGCGGCCGGTTGGGATCCTGCAGGACGATGATCTCCCCGGGCTTGGGGGCGCGGAACCGGTAAATGAGCTTGTTGACGAAGACCCGCTCATTGGTGTGGAGGGTCGGCTCCATGGACGGTCCTTCGACCAGGTAGACCTGGACCACGAACGTCCGAATGACCAGGGCAACCAGTAGGGCCACCACCAGCGTCTCCGCCCACTCACGCGCCGGACTCTTGCCAGGCTTCTTGATTTCGCCGGCCTGTCCGGCTGCATCTTGGGCGACTCCCGCAGCCGTTGCCGCCGGAGGCGACGCCGGAGTTTCGCTCTGCGCTTTGGGCTCTTGTTCTACTAGCGGGTTATCGGAACCAGGGGTCATCCGGACCGCTCCTTCCCACCGATACAACCGTAATTTCTATTGTACTTCCGCCCCATCCCACCGTCTAGTTTTTCTGCAGGTGCGGATGCCTATCGGCCGCCTGCCGGAGCGAACCCAATACCGGCAGCCTCGAGCCGTTCCCGGATGCGCCTGATCAAGTCGACGGCGCCAGGCGTGTCGCCGTGCACGCAAATGGTCTGGGCCCGCAAAGGCACTTCGGCTCCGTCCACAGCCGTCACGCTCCCTCGAGTGACCATCCGGGCGGCCCGCTCCGCAACCTGCTGCGGATCATGAATCACGGCGCCGGGCAGCTTGCGGCTGGCAAGGGTCCCGTCGGCGTTGTACGCCCGGTCCGCAAAGACTTCGCCCACCGTCGTCAGTCCGGCTGACTCCGCGGCCAGCGCCAGGGCCGAGCCGGGCTGCGTGAACACCAGCAGGCCCCTGTCGTATGCCGTCACGGCCCGGATGATGCCACCAGCGAGGGCCCGGTCTTTCTGGGCCATGTTGTAGAGCGCCCCGTGCGGCTTGATGTGCCGCAGCCGGACGCCCGCCGCCTGGCAAAACGCGCCGATGGCGCCCAACTGATACAAGGTGTCGTTTTCGACTTCGACCGGCGCCGCATTCATTTCGCGCCGTCCAAAACCGACCAGATCAGGAAAGCTAACGTGGGCGCCAATCGATACGCCGCAGCGCCCTGCCAGTTCCACTGTGCGGCGCATGACCTGAGGGTCGCCGGCGTGGAAGCCGCAGGCGACATTGGCGCTGGTGATCAGAGGCATGACCTGCTCGTCGAGCCCGAGGGTGTAGGTGCCGAAACTCTCGCCCATATCACAGTTCAAATCCACGTACATGGCTACTCCTCCTGGTCGCGAATTGAGAGAATGTGTACGGCTTTTCGCAGGGCCGCCGGGGAGATGCCGGCGGATATGGCCTCCTGCACGACCTGATAGTACTGGCTGAGCATGGCGGGACTCATGTTTTGTTCGGCTTCGACCACCCCGCCGAAGAAGTCGCCCCGCACCAGAAAATCCATGGTCAGCCCGACAATGCCGGAGAGCAGCCGGAGCAATCGGCTCTGCAGCGGGGCGTACCCGCGCAGCACATCGTCGAGCGCTTCGGGCGAGTAGCCCACCCGTGCCGCGACCTGCGCCCTGTCCAAGATGGTCGGGTACGACTGGCCAAGGAACTGCAGAATCGACTCGATGCGGGCCTGGATGGGCGCGTACTTGAGCCGTTCGCGCTCCTCCAGCGACAGGGCGTCGTAGTGCCGGAAGAAGCCGTTGCGCAGCGTAGCGGGAGCCGGCTCTTTGCCGTCTAGTAAGTAGTCGGGGGTCGTGTTGAAAATGTCTGCGATCCGGCGCACGGCATCCGCCGGTTGTCGTCGCCGGGCGCCGTTTTCCATGGCCAGCAGGTCGCTCTGCGCGATGCCCGTCATGACCGCAAGGTCGCGAACGGCGACGCCGCGCGCTCTCCTCAGACAAGCGATACGGCTGCCCAGCCCATCTGACAAGCCCTTCACCTCCCCCGGTCCTGGAACCTATTGCCATTATACCCCCTTGGGCCATCCTCGACAATCGACGACAGGAATTCGACAGAAGTCTACGGTTTCTCCTATAAATTTACATCATTCCCTGTTGTTTTTCCTGGTTTTCCCTGGTATACTTTCCCTGGAGGCAAAATTAAGACCTAGATGAGCGAGGTGCGCGGTCATGGGCGTCGTTATTGAACTGGAGACCCGCAGAACAGCACGGGGGCGGGCTATGCTAGGCCCCAGGGAGGAGCTGCCGTTGGTCCTGTCCCGGCTCCTGGCGGCCGGTGCGACCGATTTCGCCCGGGTCGCCCTTGATGCGTGGGGAAAGCGGGAGATGGAGCCGGAAGAGCTATTGGAACTCTGTGCCACTTATGCGGCTGTCGCAGGCCTCGAAACTGTATAGCTATTGAACAACCGCCGGGGTGCTAGGTTAGCATCCCGGCGGTCATGCTTTTGAAAAGGGACAATTTGCCACAGAGGGCGCGGAGGACGCGGAATGGGAACCGATGCGAATGTGATGCATGCCATATGATTATTTTTACAATATGTGTGATTTGTGTAATCTGTGGCAAAAGATTCCGGTTAGCTCACATGATTGCCCACAATCCCATTCCGTGTCCGGACTCCGCGTCTTCCGCGCCCTCCGCGGCTAGTTTCATGTCTTCTTCCTCAAAATCAGCAACGGCTCCCCGGACCGCACCACCGCCCCAGAACAGGCCACAGTCACTTCCGCCAGGATATCGGGGTTCGTTACCAGGACAGGGGAGAGCAATGACTTCCCCTTGGCCGCGATGAGGCCGGGGTCGAATCGGCCCAGGACGGCGCCTTCATCAACCACATCACCTTCGGCAACCGCCGGCGAAAAGCCCTCGCCCTGCAGCTCAACCGTATCAAGCCCGATGTGCACCAGCAACTCCAGCCCGTCGGCGGTAATAATGCCGAACGCATGACCCCCGGGGAAGACCGCCGCCACCCGGCCCGCCGCCGGGGCGACAACCAGGCCTTCGGCGGCCTCCACCGCCACCCCCTGGCCGGCGAGTCCGCCGGCGAATACAGGGTCCGGTACTTCGGTCAGGGGTAGAACCCGCCCGGACAGCGGGCTGACCAGCGTAATCGTTGCTTCTGCACCGGCCGGGAGTGGGGCCTCCGCCGGTGCCACGGTCGCCTCCGGCGCTGCGGCAGCCGCGCCGGCGGCGACCGCACGGATGCGTGTCGCCAATTCCCCCGCCCGCGCACCCATTACGACCTGCACGTCGTCCCGGCCCGGCCGCAGCACCCCGGCGGCCCCAAGCTGCCGCAGGCGGGCTTCGTCGACGGCCACCGGGTCGCGCACGGTCAGCCGAAGGCGCGTCATGCAGGCGTCCAGGCTCACAATATTGCTCCAGCCGCCCAACGCCGCCAGCAAGGCGGCGCTTTCCGCATCCGCCCCCGCGGCCGGTGCCGGCGCCCGCGGGGCCTCATCGCCCTCGACCTGCCCCAGAATCGGCGGGCGCCGCCAGCGAATCACTGCCCGGAACGCGACATAGTAGAGGGCGGTAAAGGCCAGACCCAGGGGCAGAATCAGCCACCCGTTCTGCTGGCGGTGCCAGTTGATCACAATCATGGGCAGGGCGTACCCGCCCAGGTGGATGTTCAGCAGCCAGGCCGCCAGCGATCCGAGCCCGGCCAACAGAATGTGGACCCCGAAGAGCAGGGGCGACGCAAAAATGAACGCAAACTCCACCGGTTCCGTGACGCCCAGCAGCATCGCCGTCAGGGCGGCTGTGGTCATCAGGCCGCCAACGCGGCGCCGCTGGGACTGCTTCGCTTCGTGGGTAATGGCGAGGGCGGCGCCCAGGGGCCCGAAGCCCAGCGTCAGGAAGAAACCGGACAGGATCTGCCCGGCGGCAGGGTCGCCGGCCAGAAAGCGGACATATTCTCCAGCGACCAGCTTCCCCGTCGCCGGGTCAAGCCATCCGCCGATCTGGTAGTCGACCAGCTGCATCAGAATGTGGTGCAGACCCGTGGGAATCAGGATGCGCAGGACGGAGCCGTACAGGAAGACCCCCAGGCCGCCGGCGCCGTACATCCACTCTCCCATCGCAACGATGGCGTCATGTATGGGCGGCCAGAAGATGCCGAACAGGTAGCCCAGCGCCAGGCCCGCCAGGGCGCCGGCCATAGGACCCAGCCGCTTTCCGCTGAACAGGGCCAGATACTCGGGCAGGTGCGCCTCTTTCACCTTGTTGTAAACCCAGGTGCAGGCGGTTCCGGCCACGATGCCGCCCAGCACGCCCACGTTCAGGGTCGGATCGCCCGCGACTTGCTCGGCCACCGTGACCATGGTGAGAAAACCCGCCACGACCGTCAGTGCGCCCATGCCGTCGCCTTCGGTGAACCCGAGACTGATGCCGATGCCAAAAAACAGGGGCAGCCAGATCTGGAGCAGGGCCCGCCCGGCAGCCTCCACGGGGGCAATGCTTAACTGAGACCCGACGGCCAGGAGAATGGCCGCCATGGGCAGGAAGGTGATCGGGATGATCAGGCTGGCCGAGATCCGCTGAAACAGGGCCTGGCGAGAAGGCACGAGTCCCCCACCCCCTAGGCTAGACGAGATCCGCAAACGTGATCAGCGCGATGCCCAGTTCCGCCACCTTGCTGCGCACCGCTGGCGACACAAGGGCCGCCAGCTCCTCTTCCCGGTGCTCCTGCATGGAAGAGAGGGCGCGCAGCCGGTCGTCGACCAGCCCGGGGTGGCAAATCAGTTCCGCGGCCCGGCCGTGCACCTGGTCAAGCTTACCCAGCAGGCCGGGCAGCGTGAAATCGCCGGCCAGGGTGACGGCGGGGCATTTCAGCCCGCTGCTGACCATCGCTTCCGCCGAGCGGCGGAGCGCCCGTTCCACCACAATTCGCATGGGGTTCCATGCGGCGACCATTTGGGCCAGGTTCAGTTCATGGCCGGGGTAGAGGCAACGGACCGCAGGAATCTTATATGTACGGGCAATCTCAATCAGCACTTCGGTGAACCGTGGATGTGCCTGCAAATACCGGTGAGTGTCCAGGTGCGTCGGCGCCCGGCCCAGCAGTGCGATGGCCCGCTCGACCTGGGCCGCCCATTCCTTGCGGACTTCCGCCATGTCGGCCCTGGTGAAGATCCGGACCAGCGACTTGCCGAACCGCCCGTCGTCGCCCACCAGCGTCGGCACTTCGGCGGCAGGCAGCAGCGGCTCCCCCGTGGTCAGGTTGAGGTGGACGCCGACGCCCAGCCCGGGCGCCGCCCTGAGCAGGGGCGCCATGTCGGGCGCCCACGGAAAGTTGACCATGAACGTGGTGGAGGTCAGGATTCCGTCGGTATGGGCCCGGATGATCCCCCGGCTGACGGATTCGGTCAGTCCGAAGTCGTCGGCATTGACGATCAGCTTTCCGCCCATTCGGCTCGCCTCCTTACCGGAACTGGGGCAGGTACTGCCGGTGCGCCCTGATCAACTCCGTCACGATCGCCTCGGCCACTTGACGGCGGGGCACCAGCGGATTGGCTGCAGCGGCTTCCATGGCCAGTTTTGTATCGCCTTCGAGCGCTGCCGTGACGTTGAGCGTCTCCGCTGCCTTGATCTGCTGAATCAGGGGGGCCACATCTTCCCGGATCGGCGGGACCGGCACCGGCTCCCAGCCGTCTTGGCCGACCCAGGCGGGGAACTGGGCTGCCCCATCCGCCGGCAGGTTCGGCACGGTACAGCCGTTGCGCTGCTGGATGACAAACCGGGTCCGGCGCCCGGACGCCATGGCTGCGATCACCTGCGAGGCCAGATCGCTGTGGGACTGGTGGCCCCGGTGCATGGCAAGGACAGGCTTATCAGCGGCACCGGCCGTTTCGTAATGGCTATAGAGTTTCGGCAGCCGCTCCATCAGCGCCTCGGCCCGGGTCCTGCCGGCCGACTGCAGCTTCCTGAGAATCTGATCCTTGTAATAGTAGTACCGCAGGTACGGATCGGGCACCATGCCGTACCGGCGGAGCAGCCGCAGTGTGCCCGTCTCCTCGGTCACCGGCAGCAGGCCGGCCAGAGGGCCGAGCACGGCGGCATAGCGGCGCAGCCGGGGCAGCATGTCGGCCCCGTCCAGCACCACCTGCGGGCTCCAGCCGCCGTGGTTGATGCCGGCGTAGTCAAGGCCGATGCGGTGGAAGTCGACCCGGAGCACCTTGCCCAGAGCCCACTGCACGCCCGTGGGCATGTCGCACAGGCCGATAAAGCGGGCGTCCGGGAACTTGCGAATCACGGCTTCGGTCACCATACCGGCGGGGTTGGCGTAGTTGATCATCCACGCCTCCGGCGCCAGGCGACGGACTTCCCCGACGATCTCCAAAATGACAGGGATCGTGCGCCAGGCAAACGAGAGGCCACCGGGCCCGAGCGTCTCCTGGCCGATGACGCCATACTTCAGGGGAATCCGTTCGTCGAGCGCCCTGCCTTTCAGGCCGCCCACCCGCGGCTGCGTCAGAATGAACCGGGCGCCCGTGATCGCCTGCGCCCGGTCCAGTGTGCCGGAGACCGTCATGTCGGCCCCCGCGGACCGAACCATGCCGCGGGCCAAACGGACGATTACATCGAGGTTCTTGGCATCCACGTCGTGCAGGGAGAGTTCCCACCCGGCAAACAGCCGGTGCTCTTTGAGCAGCCCCGCGATGATATCCGGTGTATACGCGCTTGCACCACCGATAATCACGAGTTTCACTGTCTAAACCTCCGCTCAGATCGGAAGAGAGAACGATCACGAGTATTTTACCATGGGAAAGGCCACAAGGGGGGCTTTCGCCCCCCTTGCCGTCGGTTCACTTCTCTTCCTTGTCGCTCTTCTCTTTTTCGCCGCCACCATCTTCCTTTTCTTTTTCGCCGTCCTCCTTTTCCTTGTCCTTTTCTTTTTCGCCGCCTTCCTTATCGCCCTTCTCTTCCTGCGGCTCACCACCGCGGCGCTGAGGTCCCATGCATGCGGCGGAACCGAACATAAAGGTTGCGAGGAGCATGACTGCCAATAGCCGCAGTCCCAGGCGCTGACGCACCGGAATGGTCCCCCTTCGTGATATGTGATCGCATCCGACGTACGTATCATGCCCCTGGGAACGCCCGGCATACTGCCGTATACGCCCCCATTCCCGGGGGAACTTTACAAGCGAACATGACCCCGGCTGGAGGAATCGCAGTTGAAAGCATGGCAGTGGCTTATGGACATGCTGAACCCCGCAGCCAGCAAGGTCGGCAGCCAGTTTACCCTCGGCGACCGGGGCAGCCAGCCCGCCGTGGAAGATCGGGGCCCCACCCTCCTGGTCGATGCGCAGGTGCGGGCCGAAGGCGTCCTCACCCATATTGACAACCTGCTGGAGGCAGGCGGCAAGGGCAAGCAGGCGCTGGAGCAGGCGGGTGACCTGTCGTCCAGCATGGATGAGAACGTGCAGCGGCTAAAAAAACTCTTCCGCATGCCGGAGAACAAAGACCTGATCATCCGCGATCTGACCATCGCCACGCAGCCGCCCACACGGGCGGTAGTCTGCTTCATGGAAGGTCTGACCGATAAGGTCATCATCAATGACCATATCCTCACACCGCTGATGCTGCTGGCCCACCTGGACCATCATGCCGGGGCTGCGGGCGAAGCGGGCCCGACGGAATTCTCCATCGACACCTTGATCAAACGCCTGCTGCCCGGCCACCAAACGGCCGAGAAGTACGACATGGCGGCGATCGCGGAATCACTGCTGGCCGGCGACACCATCCTCTTCTTTGAGAACGAAAAGACCGCGGTCTCCGTGGAGACCAAATCGCCCCCGGGCCGGAGCGTCGGGGAACCGACAACGGAAAAAGTGATCCAGGGTTCCAAAGACGCCTTCGTTGAGGCGTGGCGGGTCAACGTTGCCCTGGTGCGGCGCCGCCTGAAGGACCCCCGGGTGGTGACGGACATCCTCAAAGTCGGGCGGGTGAGCAACAACTACGTCGGGCTGATGTATATCGACGGCATCGCCTCACCGAAGTTGGTGGCGGAAATCCGGCGGCGCATAGAGGCCATTGACGTGGATATCATCAACAGTGCCGGCACCCTCGAGCAGTACATTGAAGACGCCCCGAACGCGTGGATGCCCGGCATGATGACAACGGAGCGGCCGGACCGCACGGCCGGATATTTGTCGGAAGGCAACGTGGCGCTGCTGGTGGACAATGTGCCCTACGCGCTGATCGCCCCGGTCACCTTCTGGACGCTGCTGCAGACGGCCGAGGACTATCATTTGCGGTATCCGTTCGGTACGTTCATTCGGTGGATCCGGCTGACGGCGCTGCTGATCACCGTCCTGGTGCCCGCCCTGTACATCGCAGTGGTCAACTATCACCATGAAATGATACCGACTGAACTGATGCTCTTCATCGCATCCACCCGGGAGCACGTCCCGCTGCCCGCCCTGGTGGAGCTGATCATCATGGATTTGTCGTTTGAACTGATTCGCGAGGCCGGTACGCGCATTCCCAGTGCGATCGGCTCGACGGTGGGCCTGGTGGCGTCGTTGGTGCTGGGACAAGCTGCCGTTGAGGCGAAGCTGATCAGCCCGCTGATGGTCCTGATTGTTGCCGTGACCGGTCTGGCGTCGTTCGCCATCCCCAATTACGTCACCAGCTTCGGGGTACGCACATGGCGCTTCCTGGTGCTGGCCGGCGCCGCGGTGCTGGGGTTCTACGGACTGGCGGCAGCCGTGTTCGTGCTGGTGCTATATATGGCGGGGCTGCGTTCGTTTGGCGTTCCCTTCCTGAGCCCGGTGGCGCCGCTGCGCTCCCGGATTACCGACGCCCTCAGCCGCAGTCCGCTGTTTGAAATGGAGATGCGCCCAAGCTACACGCGGCCGGTAGACCGGCGGCGGCAGCAGGATATCGTGCGCAAGTGGGACCCGTTCGCACCGGGCACCGGCTCCGAGGGCGGCAGCAAAGGGCTGGATGAAGGAGGTACGCCATGAACCGCGAGGAAGGACACATCGGACTGGTGGAAGGCGCCGTATTGGTGTACGCCGTGTTGTCGGCCAAGCTGTTCATGCAGAGCCCCACGTTCTTGATCGATGTGGGCGGCCCTGCAGCGTGGCAGGCTGCGTTGGTGATGACCGCCACGGCGCTCCTGCTCCTGCTGCCGCTGGGCGCCCTGGTGAGGCGCTTCCCCGGACAGGGGCTGTTTGAGATTAGCGAAGAGGTGGGCGGACCGTACCTGGGGAGCCTGCTGACCCTATCGGTGACGCTGTGGTTCTTCGCTTCGACGGTCAACAGCCTGCGCAACCTTACGGAGACCTATATCGGTACCGTGCTGCCCAATACGCCGCCAAGCGTTATGACGTTTGCGGCCATCGGCTGCATGGCGTACGCTTCTTACCGCGGTCTGGAGTCCATTTCGCGGACGACCCAGGTATTGCTGCCTGTGATCCTGGCCGGAATCGTGGTGGTGCTCGCGCTGAGCTTTCCGCGTCTGCAGGTGAGCCGCCTTTACCCGTTCTGGGGCCACGGGCTGATCCCGACGGCAGCCGGGGGCGCCTACTACGCCGGCCTTGTCGCCGAGGCGGTGGCCGTGCTGGCCGTCGGCTATGGGTTCCGGGAGGGCGCGATCGTGCGCCGGGCCAGCGTGTATGGTATCACGCTGTTTGGCCTGCTGTCGGCGGTGACGGTGGCTGAACTGGTGATGATCTTCGGCGCCCCGGACGCGGCGCAGCAGCCCTTCCCCCTCTTTAACCTGTCCCAGCTTGTCTACCTGGGGCGGTTCCTACAGAGGACCGAAGCGCTCATGGTGATGTTCTGGTTTTTCAACATGGCCGTCCGCCTGTCGCTTCTGTTTCACGTAACGGTAGTCAGCCTGTCCGGCATGCTCAAGCTGCCCCTCTACCGGCCGGTCATTTTTCCCGTGGGAGTGCTGGTAATCGCCATCTCGCTGCTGCCGGAAGATTCGCTGGCCGTGCTGCGCGTCATGCGGGATTGGCTGACGCCCACGGGGCTGGCGGTCCTGTTCGTTCCGGCGATTCTGCTCGCCCTGGCGCTGATCCGGGGCAAGGGGAGGCAAACCCATGCGACGTAAACGCACTCTCGCGGCCTTGCTGGCCGTGCTGACGCTCCTCCCGCTGACGGGCTGCTGGGACCGCACAGAGCTGGAAGAAGCCGCTTTTGTCCTGGCGATCGGGGTGGACAAGGGGAAAGAAAGCATCTACACGGTCACTTTTGCCATCGCACATCCGGGCCGCATGGCCGGCGGGGGAAAGGGCGGCGGAGGCGGCGGGGGCGGCGGGGGCGGGGAGGACGAAAAGCCGTTGGTAGTGACTTCGGTCGAGGCGCCCACGGTGGCGGCAGCCATCTCCATGGCGGACACGTATCTGAGCCGTCAGGTCTCGCTGCGGCATACCAAGGCACTTTTCATGGGCGAGGAGCTTGCGCGCATCAGCGGCATGTTTACCATGGACGAGTTCGTCCGCTTCCGCCAGGCCCGCCGGACGATGTTCTACATCGTCACCAAAGGCAAGGCGAGCGACTTTCTCAGTGACATGAAGCCCGAATTGGAGAAGGACCCCCAGCGCTTCATCGAACAAATGACCTATAACGTGCGGTACACGGGCATGATTCCTTCCGCCAGCCAGATTCAGCATTTCGTGACCCAGGTGAACACGGGCTACACCGAGCCAATTACGTATTACGCCGCGCTCAAAGAAGAAGATGAAGAGAAGGGCGCTAAGGCTACCGGTCTCACGGACAGTGGGTACATGGCGGGCGAACTCCCCCGCACGGGTGGCGCCAACATCGAGCTGTTGGGCGGAGCGGCTTTCAAAGGCGAGCACATGGTCGGCATCCTGAACGGCGAAGACATGCGCATGGTGCTGCTGCTGCAGGACAAGTTTAAGCGCGGCCTTTTCAGCATTGCGGACCCGCGCAGGCCCGAGGTGTTCGTCTCGATGGAGATTCACCAGGGCAGACCCCTGCGGATCGATACCGACCTGTCCGGCCCGCGGCCGCGCATTCACGCTCTGGTTACGCTGGAAGGCGAACTGCTCTCAATTCAGTCCGCCAATGACTACACCGAACCCGAACTGCAGGCCGAACTGGAGCGGGCGACGGTGGCTGCCATCGAAGGGCGGATGATCACCCTGGTCCGCAAGACACAGGAGTGGAATACCGACGCGGTCGGTTTTGGTGAGTCGGTCGTAAAGGAGTTCCCGACCGTAGCGGCGTGGGAGAACTATCGCTGGCCCGACCGGTATAGGGATGCGGAGATCAAAGTGGACGTGCGGTTCACGCTGCGGCGGTTCGGCAAACAGTTAAGCCCGCCCAGGCCCCGCACCGAGCAGTAGCAGGAGGGAATGCGCGTGAAGATCTCGGCGGTGCTGACGACGGTTGTGCCGTCGCTGCTTGTGGCAATTTACACCTTCAACTACGGGCGCTGGGCTGCGCGGCAGGACCTGAAGCGGGGAGCGGCGGGGCTCTATCTGCTCGCCGCGGCCACCGTCATCGTGCCGATATTTGCCGTGTGGTTCACGAGCTAGAGCGGCTGAGGATGAGCAAATGCCCGAGCCGGCGCCGGAGCGAGCGGGCGAAGTCGACCCGCCCGGTTGTCATACAACGGTCTAGCGCCAGGCGGGCGAGGCGGTATGCCTCGTCCGTTTCGCCGCGCCCGGCCAGCAGCGCCCGGAGGGCCAGGCAATGGATCACGGCGACGGCCTGACCGGCGGCCTCGGCCCGGTCCTGCAGGCCGTTGACTAAGGGCAGGGCTTCGTGGCGGGGCCTGGTGACGGCTGCCAGCCAGGCCCGGGCCAGGTCCCATTCGAGCAGGGCGTCCGGCGGGGCCTGTGCCGTCGGACCGGTACAGCGCAGTAGGTCGGCAGCCTCGTCGTGGCGGCCGAATTCCAGAAGGGCAAAGATTCTCTGCAGGCAGGCCCGGGAGCGCATGGCGGGTGCGTGCGCGCCGGAGAACTCCTCAGCCAGACAGAGCGCCGAGAGGCAGGCTTCCTCCTCGCCGGCGGCCAGGGCAATGGTCGCCTCCAGCTGCAGAAGGGCCGCCGTACCGCCTACGAGGGCGGAATCGTTCTGTTCCAGTTCGCGGGCGACCTCCCGGAAAGCGGCCCGCGCCCGGTCGAGGTCGCCCAGCCGGCAATAGGTGTGAACGAGACGGGCCAGGGCTTCCGTGCGAATCCACTGGTCGTGAACCAGTTCCGCCAGCCGCACGGCTTCTTCGCCATGCAAGGCGGCGGCGGGGCAGGCCTTATGCATCTGCTCGATGTACAGCCAGCAGATTTGGCTGTGCAGACGTGCCGAATGCTTGCGGCCCAGGCCCCCTTCCTGCAGCACGCGCTGCGAGCGGTCGACTGCTTCCTGATACCGCCCTTCGCGAACGAGGGCCTGTATGGCCCGGTAGGCTTCGGCACTGTTGTACCACCGGGACTCGTCCACCGGCGCCACCCCTTTGCCCATATATTTCCAGGTACAAGCCATTATAGCAGATGAGCTGGCTTTGCTGGAAGCCGTAAGGCAGTCTCTCCAATAAATCCCCGTTGTGGTCCGACATATGTTCATCTATCGTAATATGTAAGTGAAGTAGTTTATATGTAGCTACAGATTTCCAGCAGAGGACGACAGACGAGGGGGGACCGCATGTTCGCGCAGGAGATCGGCATTGACCTGGGTTCGGCCAACACGGTCGTAGTCGCGAAACGTCGGGGCATCATTGCAAAAGAGCCCTCAGTTGTAGCTGTCAACCGCAATACGCGCATGGTGGTGGCCGTTGGCAGCGAAGCCCACCGGATGATCGGCCGCACGCCGGATACGATCATGTCGGCCCGGCCCGTGCGGGGCGGAGTCATTAACGATGTCGAGCAGAGCACGGCGCTGCTCAGGCATGTCCTGCGCAAAATCGCCCGGAGCCGGTGGCTGAGGCCCCGGGTGATACTCACCATGCAAACCAGTTCATCGGAAGTTGAGAAGCACGCCCTGGCCGAGGCGGCCATGCAGGCAGGCGCAGGTGAGGTTTTTCTGGTGGAGGAGACAGTCGCAGCGGGACTGGGCGCCGGGCTCCCGGTGGACCGCCCGGTGGGCTCCATGCTGGTAGACATAGGCGGTGGAACCACCGATGTGGCTGTCCTCTCCCTTGGCGGGGCCGTCGTGTCGGCCTCTTCGCCGGTGGCCGGCGATCACCTTGACGAAGCCGTCGCCCGCTACATCAAGCGAGAGCATAACCTGATGATCGGCGCACCTACAGCCGAGCGGGTCAAAGTCGAGGCCGGCGCTGCCCAGCCCGGCAGGCAGGCCAGTTCGGTGGTCGTCGGCCGGCATATGACCACCGGCAACCCCGCCCAGGTCGTAATTGGCGCAGACGGGGTCCACGATGCCCTTGCCGACTCACTTGCGCAGATCGATCACCTGGTGCAGGGCGTGCTGGAGCGGACCCCCCCTGAACTGCTGGCGGACATCAGCCTGCAGGGCCTGACGCTTACGGGCGGCGGCTCGCTTCTGCCCGGTATGGCTGAGCGGCTTGCCCGTGCGACCGGACTCACAGTCCGCCTCGCTGATTCACCCCTCGACTCCGTCGCCATGGGTACCGCCGAAGTGCTGGAGAATCCGTCCCGCATTCACCTGTACCGTGTCAAGCCGAGCCGGCGATAAGCGCAGGTACGCGAAAAGCTCGCCCCCGAACGTGGGGCGAGCTTTCTTACGCGCCGAAGGTGTCGTGCTGCGCGCTCTGCGTATGGCTCTGCATGTAAAGATGCACCCGCCAGATTACCGTGTACCAGGTCAAAGAGAACCCAAATTGCCACACGGGCCCCCACCAGATCACGCGACCGGCCTCCACGGCCATCCACCAAAATGCCAGCGAGACAAGCGAAAACTGGCCAATCCGCACGAAGGCCGCCGACCGGGTCGGACCCAGCCCCTGCGCAAACCACATGGCTCCCACTGGACCGCCCACCACCTGAATCAGCAGGGTGAGCGGGACGTCTTGTGCGACCGGCCCCGTATCCGTAAGGACGAGATACCTGAAGTGCTCCGGCAGACCGATGTGGATTCCAGTCAAAATCAGACCGACGAGGCCGACCGGCAACAACTGCCGCAGTCTTCGCCGCTCGATGACCACCGTCCCTAACATGAATAGGAAGAACATTGCTGCCACCCAGTACAAGACCAATCACCACGAGGTAGTGTGGCCGGACACAGGAAGCTCTACTCCTCTTTTGCCAAGGGGAAAGAAGCCGGCCGCGATAGGTGCGGACAAGCTGCATAGCGAAATGGGAAAACCTGGAGGTGACGACAGTGACCGAGCCCAGGAATAAGCTGACGGCACGGGACCTCATGACGCCCGACGTAATCACCGTCGCGGCCGGCAGCAGCCTGGCTGGCGCCATCGCCATCATGGATCGGCACGGGTTCAGCCAGGTGCCGGTGATGCGTGACGGCAGACCTGCCGGGCTGCTGACGGAGACTGACGTGCGCCGGGCGCTCACTGGAGGTCGCGGCGATTTGCCCGCCCTTGAGCTGGCCTCCCCGCTCCCGGAGATGGCTGCCCCCGATTCCCGCCTCTCCGCTGTGCTCCAGCTTTTGCAGAAACAAGAGGCCGTGCTGGTCGCCCGGGCGGACGGCGCCCTGGCGGGCATCATCACGTATTGGGATCTGCTGGTGCTGACCAGGCCCTCGCTGCTGGTCAAGGAAGTGGAGCTTCTCCTGCGCCGGGTGGTAGCGGTCACCTACGCGGAGAAGTACGGGCCCGACTGGTGGCCCAACGTGCCCCCTGACCTGCGCAAGAACGCCGAGGATGAACACCGGGCGGACGGTGACGATGATGCGTCGCCTGAGCATATGTTGGGACACACCTCGCTCTGGGCCCTCATTCAGATCTTCCGCGGTGCGCGGCCGGACCTCGGGGAGGAGAGCTTCCAGCGGCTCCATCGTATCCGGCAGTTCCGCAACAAGGTGGCGCATTTGTACGTCCTGACCCCGGAAGAAGAGGCCGAAATTCGGGACTTGTGCCCGAAAATGGGGGACTGGCTGGTCTCCCAGCTCCCGCCCGGCATGGGCCTCGACTGATTTGATGGAGCCGTTTTTCGCCGGGCATACGGCGGGAAACGGCTCCCGTATTTTTCCATTTAGTAGACAGGAATTCAGCCTGGGAATCGCCAAAATTGGTAAGTATTGCCTTGATTCGCTCCGGGGGGAAATGCCTCTTGAACATCAGCGAATTTCGTTCGTCCGGATTCCTGCTGCTGCGCAAACCCGCAGCCACCGCCCTGTTTCTGGTTGCCATGTACCTGATTCTGATGGTCTCCCGGGTGGAAGGCTGGGACGCCGCTGTCTGGGCGACGCTCTTTTTCCTGTGCGCGGATACCCGGTGCGACGATACGGGCGCCCCCTGGCTGCGCTTCCTGCCGGCCGGCATTTTGCTGCTCTTCGTTCCCTACCTCATCTACAAACATGCGGCCGACGTGTGGTGGGCCGTCGCCGCCTGGCAGATGGAGAGCGTTCACCATCTGTTCAAGTGGGACGCCCTGTTCGCCCGCATTCCCTTGAACGACCCGGGCTGGATGCGCCAGGCCTTCCCCTCCCCCTGGCTGACTGAGAAGCTGGCATGGGTCTACAACTTCGGCTTCGCGTTCTGCATCTGGGGGGCGGCCATTCGCAGCTTCTTTGCCCGCGACTGGCGCAAGATGCTGCATTACCTGCTCGCGACCCACATTCTGCAGACGCCGCTGATCATCCCGTTCTACAATGCGATTGAACTGCACGAGTCCTGGTGGGTGATGCAGCGCCCCGACGTGTTCGGCCGCGCCGCCTTCATGGACGCCTACCACGTGACGCTCAACGCCCAGAACTGCTTTCCGAGCATGCACACGTCGGTCGCGTTTGCCGTCATGCTGCTCGCTCTCCGCGAAAAGGGCCCCATCTTCAAGTGGGGCATGACGGCCTATGCCGGTGCGATCATCTTGTCGACGCTGTACCTCGACATTCACTGGACCATTGACGTCCTGGCCGGCCTGGCCTTTGGCTACGGCGTTGTGAAGTTGGCAGATGTGATAATGAAACGCCTTTTGAGGAAGGGGCAGTTATTTTGCCGCGGAGAACGCGGAAGACGCGGAATTGGGAGACACGGAAGCTCAATTTATCAAAATAATATGTAAAACGCGGTCTGACCCGAAGCCGTTTTCATACTAATAATTATCGTGTCCTCTTGCTCCAATTCCGTGTTCACCGCGTCCTCCGCGGCAAAATCATCTCCCGCGCCACCAGAATTCACGACCCCGACGCACAATGTATTCATCACCTCTATCCAAATAACCAAACGTTTAGGTGCTCAGTGGTTGCGGATTGATTACAGAGCCCTAACTGTGTTACCATCCGCATATAGCGATACGAAAACATCATAGACCGCTCGTATATCCTCGGGAATTGGCCCGAGAGTCTCTACCGGGGCCCCGCAAAGGCCTTGACTACGAGTGGAAGTGCACCTAGGGTTCCGACTCTGCCTCCGGCGGAGTGTCTGGTCCAAGCGGTGCAGGCGCGGCGCTGCCGTGCTACACCAGAGGGGGAAAAGCCCAGAGGGGGAAGTTCTGCTCATTGAACTTACCCCCTCTGGTTTTCTTTTATTGGCAAAATTAGGGAGGTCCTCGTCCATGCAGTCCCTGAAAGAGCGGATCCGGGCCGACGGGCGCGTTCTGCCCGGAAACATCCTGAAGGTTGACTCCTTCCTCAACCATCAGCTCGATCCCCTGATTATGCAGGCGATCGGACGTGAATTTGCCGATCACTTCCGCGACGCCGGCGTCACGAAAATCCTGACCATCGAAGCATCCGGCATCGCCGTCGCCCTTATGGCGGCGCTGGAGCTCGGGGGTGTGCCGGTGCTCTTCGCCAAGAAGACCCGCGCCAAGACCCAGCACGAAGCCGTCTACACGGCGGAAGTCACTTCCTATACCCGGGGCGAAACCCGCACCATTTCGGTCAGCGCCCGCTACCTGAGCCCCGATGACCGGGTGCTGATTCTGGACGACTTCCTGGCCATGGGCGAAGCGACCCAGGGGCTGCTCACCATCGTCCGGCATGCGGGCGCCCAGCTCGCCGGCGTCGGCATCGTGGTGGAGAAGGGCTTCCAGGACGGCGGACGCCGCCTGCGTGCCCAGGGGGTTCCCATCCATTCGCTGGTTGTCATCGAAGAGCTGAGCGAAGCCGGCATCCGCTTCGCAGGCGACGGCGACCGCTGACCATGGAGCTAACCGGTGCACCAGAGCACGGGCGGCCATATCAAGCAGACAGAAGGGGAAGCACAATGCGCAAGATCTTCGGAGCAGTCATCGCGGTCATGTTGATGCTCGGTCTCGTGGTTGGGTGCGGCGGCGCCAAAACGGAATCGCAGAAGCCCGCGGAAGGGCAGAAGCCGGCGGAGACCAAGTCGGAGAAGCTGAAGGTCGCGTTCGTCTACGTCGGACCGATCGGCGACGGCGGCTACACCTACGCCCACGACCAGGGCCGCCTGCAGCTCGAAAAGGAGCTCGGCGAAAAGGTCACGACTTCCTACCTCGAGAGCGTTCCGGAAGGCGCCGACGCTGAGCGGGTCTTTGAAGAGCTCGCCCAGAAGAACAACGTCGTCATTGGCACCAGTTTCGGCTACATGGACGCCATGGCGAAGGTCGCCAAGAAGTACCCGAAAGTCACGTTCCTGCACTGCTCCGGCTACATGACGGACAAGAACCTGGGCACTTACTTCGGCCGCAACCACGAGGCGTTCTACCTGTCCGGCATCGTGGCCGGTCTGCAGATCAAGAGCAACATCGGCATGGTGGCTGCCCATCCGATTCCGGAAGTGATCCGGGCCATCAACGCCTTCACGCTGGGCGCCCGCTCCGTCAACCCGAACGTCAAGGTCAAGGTCGTCTGGACCAACACCTGGTTCGACCCGGCCAAGGAGAAGGATGCGGCCAACTCCCTGCTCGATCTGGGCGCCGAACTGATCGCTATGTACCAGGACTCCCCCGGCCCGCTGCAGGCTGCCCAGGAGAAGGGCAAGACCGCCATCGGCAACGACACCGACTCCCGGCAGTATGCGCCGAAGGCCTTCCTGACCGCTCCGGTCTGGAACTGGGGTCCGTACTACGTCAAGGTGACCAAGCAGATTCTTGAGGGCACCTGGAAGACCGAAGAGTATATGGGCGGCATGAGCGACGACATGGTCCGGCTTGCCCCCATCGCCGATTTCGCCCACAAGGACGCAAAGGCCAAGACCGAAGAAGCCCAGAAGAAGATCGCCGGCGGCTGGAACGTCTTCACCGGCCCCATTAACGGTCAGGACGGCAAGGTCAAGATCGAAGCCGGCAAGAGCCTGAGCCAGAAGGAATGGCTGGAGATGAACTGGTTCGTCGAAGGCGTTGACGGCACCATTCCCAAGTAGGAAGACCCGGCCTCGCCATAGTTCCCTTCACGAAAGCAGCGGGGGCCGAGACATCGGCCCCCTCTCAACATGCAATCCGGGGGGTCAGTTTGAAGTGCTGGTGCAGATGCAGGGAATAACCAAGCGCTTTCCCGGTGTCCTCGCAAACGACGGCGTCGATTTCGGGCTGGAGGCCGGCGAAGTGCACGCACTGCTGGGCGAGAACGGAGCGGGAAAATCGACGCTCATGTCGATTCTGACCGGTCTGTATCGTCCGGACGCGGGGCGGGTAGCGATCGACGGCCGCACTGCCGATTTCCGCGCCCCCCGCGATGCGATTCGGGCAGGCATCGGCATGGTCCACCAGCATTTCAAACTGGTGGCGCCCTTTACCGTGGCTGAGAACGTACTTCTCGGTTTGGAGAAAGCCGACTTCGCACTGAACAAGAAACAGGTTGAAGAGCGGATTCGCACCGTCAGCCAGGAATACGGCCTCAAGGTCGATCCGACTGCGCCCGTCTGGCAGCTCTCGGTGGGTGAACAGCAGCGGGTGGAGATCATCAAGCTGCTCTATCACGGCGCCCGCGTGCTGATTCTGGACGAGCCCACCGCCGTCCTCACGCCGCAGGAGGCGGACGAACTGTTCAAGACCCTGCGGGTGATGGCGCAGCGCGGCCACGGGGTGATCATCATCACCCATAAGCTGCACGAAGTGATGGCCGTCTCCGACCGGTGCACCGTCCTGCGGGGCGGCAGGCTGGTGGGCACGGTGAAGACAGCCGGCAGCTCGCCCGAGGACCTGACCCGCATGATGGTGGGCCGCACGGTGCTGCAGGAGCGGGCGAAGGTCGCCACGTCGCCGGGCGCCGTCTGCCTGGACGTCGCCGCCCTCGAGGTGATGGGCGACCGGGGTGTCTCCGCCGTCCGGGGCGCCACGCTGCAGGTGCGCAGCGGGGAGATCGTCGGCATCGCGGGGGTTGCCGGCAACGGTCAGCGTGAGCTGTGCGAAGCGATTGCCGGGCTGCGGCCCATCAAATCGGGCACCGTGAAAATGACGGGCAACTGCTCGTTCATTCCCGAAGATCGCCTGGGCATGGGGCTGGTGCCGAGCCTGGGCGTTATGGACAACGCGATCCTGCGGGTGTACAAGGAACAGCAGGTGGGCCGGGCCGGCTTCCTTAACTGGAAGGCCGTGCGCAACTTCACCGGCAGCCTGCTGAGCCAGTTCGATGTGAAAGCGGCGAGCATGGAGACCCCGGTCAAGCTGCTCTCCGGCGGCAACCAGCAGAAGCTGCTGGTGGGCAGGGAACTGGCCACCGGCCCGCAGGTGATCATCGCCTCGCAGCCGACCCGGGGCCTGGACGTGGCCGCGACGGAGGCCGTCCACAGCGTCCTGCTGGACGTGCGCCAGCGGGGAAAAGCCGTTCTGATGGTCTCGGAGGATTTGGACGAACTGCTGACGGTGTGCGACCGCATCGCCGTCATGTTCGAAGGCCGGATCATGGGCGTCGTCGCCGCCGAGTCGGCCAACGTCGCACAGATCGGATTGATGATGGCAGGCAAGCGCGAAACGGAGGTGACCACGGCGTGATTCCCCGGATTATGCTGACTGCAGAAAATCGGAATGTCTGGGCGAAGACCGCCATCCGGGTCGGCGCTATAGCGCTGGGCCTGGCCGTTTCCGCCCTCTTGATCATGGCGACGGGCAAGAGCCCGACGATGGTCTTCGGGACGATGTTTACCGGCGCCTTCGGCTCCAAGTTCGGCTTCACGGAGACCCTGGTCCGGACGACGCCCCTCCTCCTCTGCAGCCTCGGCATCGCCCTGGCTTCGCGAATGCAGCTCTGGAACATCGGCGCCGAAGGGCAGTTCTACATGGGCGCCTTCGGGGCAGCCTTCGTCGCCCTGAAGTTCAGCCACCTGCCCGCCGTGGTGCTGCTTCCCGCCATGGTGGCGGCAGGCGCCCTAATGGGCGGCCTCTGGTGCCTGATTCCCGGCATGGCCCGGGCCTACCTGAGCACCAACGAAACGATCACCACGCTCCTTCTCAACTACGTGGCGGTGAACTGGGTCTCGTACCTGGTCTACGGCCCCTGGAAGGATCCGAAGGGGTACAACTTCCCCCTCACTCCCACCTTCGCCGACAGCGCCACCCTGCCCATTTTGACCGGCCGGGTGCATGTCGGGCTGATACTGGCCCTGGCGCTGGCCGCCTTCTTCTGGTGGATGCAGCAGAACTCCCGCTGGGGCTACGAAATCCGTGTCATCGGCGAAAGCCCGGCGGCAGCTGAATATGCGGGTATGAACATTAAGCGGAACATTTTGCTGGTCATGTTCGTGTCGGGCGCACTGGCCGGCCTCGCGGGCATGATGGAGGTCTCCGGCGTCCTCCACCGGCTGCAGAAAGACCTTTCGCCGGGCTACGGCTACACGGCCATCATTATTACGTACCTGGCGCAGCGCAACCCGCTCGCGATCATTCTGGTGGCGTTCCTGTTCGGCGGCCTGCAGGCCGGCGCCTACAGCATCCAGACCAAGGGCGTGCCCCTGGCCACGGCCTACATGATTCAGGGCGCCATTCTCTTCTGCGTCCTGGGGGCCGAGCTCTTCACAACCAGCCGCCTGCGGCTGCAGTGGCGAAAGGAGGCAGCCTGATGACCGGCGAGATCGCGCTTTCAACTGTCATCATCACCACGCTGACGGCGACGGTGGTTGCTGGCACCACCATCCTTTTTGCCGCACTGGGAGAAGTCCTCTCGGAGCGCGCGGGCATTCTGAACCTTGGCGTGGAGGGCATGATGCTCGCGGGCACCTGCATTGGCTACATTGCCGCGCTGAAGACCGGATCGCCCTGGGCCGGTGTGCTCGCCGCCGCCCTCATCGGCGCGGCCCTCGCAGGCATTCACGCTGTGCTGACGGTGACGCTGCGGGCTAACCAGGTCGTATCCGGCCTCGCCCTGACGATTTTCGGCACGGGCTTTTCCAGCTACATCGGCAAGGCGATTGTCGGCATTCCGCTGCCGCAGCCGTTCGTGAAGGTAGCAATTCCTGGGCTCGCCCAGATTCCGTACCTGGGGCAGATTCTCTTCAACCAGAATCCGCTCGTCTACCTGAGCTACGTGCTGGTGCCGGCGCTCTGGTACTGGCTGTACAAGACCCGGCCCGGCCTGAACCTGCGGGCGGTCGGCGAGAACCCGGGCGCCGCCGACGCAGCAGGCGTAAACGTCTTTCTGACCCGGTATGCCTACGTCATGATCGGCGGGGCGCTCAGCGGCATCGCCGGGGCGCACCTGTCGCTGGCCGTCGCCCCTTCGTGGGTGGAAGGCATGACGCAGGGCCGGGGCTGGGTCGCCGTCGCACTGGTCATTTTCGCTACCTGGAACCCCGGGAAGGCGATCGTCGGCGCCTATCTGTTTGGCGGCGTCGAAGCGCTGACGTTCCGGCTCCAGGCCATGGGCAGCACCATTTCGGTCTACTTCCTGGGCATGCTGCCCTACCTCTTCACCATCGCCGTCCTGCTAATGGCGACCAGCCGGGCCCGCAAGGGGCGCCTGGAGTTCCCGGCGGCACTGGGCACGGCCTACGACCGGGAGACCCGCTGAGCGCCCGCCGCCTGGCCGGCGCCGAAGTGCACCACCGGTGCGATTCCCAGGCCAGGAATCTCCATGGTGATGGCGCCCTTGGCGCAGACCTCCTCGCACTGGCGGCAGCCGATGCAGTCCTGCGCCCGCACTAGCTGAGCGGTGCCGGCAAACTGCCCGGCGCCGATCAGGTCCAGGGCCTTCGTGGGGCAGATCTCGATGCAGAAATCGCAGCCGGTGCAGAAGTCGGGGTCGACGACCGGCTCCCACCAGTGGGGCCGCTTGGGCACTTTCTCCTTGACCCACCAGCCGGCAATGGCATCTTCCGGGCAGATGGCGGCGCAGGCGCTGCAGTCAATGCAGCGGCCCCGGTCAATCACGTGCATCTCTTTCCACGTTCCGCTGATGCAGTCCACGGGGCAGGCCAGAATGCAGGCTGTGCAGCCAATGCAGCTCTCCGTGATGCGATGGGCCATCTAGGTATTCCTCCTATCGTCCGGCGGCAGCGGCCAACGCTGCCGCCGCACTCTTTCGAACGTCCTGGCCCAGCACTCCCGTCAGACCGGTGGCTGCCACCCGGCTGCGAATCTCCTCGATATCGGTGATATAGAGGCCAAACTCCTTCATGCGCTGGAAGTAGCCGGCGCCGGAGAAAGTGAACTTCCGGAACAGGCCGCCCTGGGTGATCATCTCATTGACGTGTGCAATCGCATCGCCCACCGCAAGGGAGGTCGGCAGTTCCAAGAGCGACAGGCCGCGGGCCCAGCGAACGGCATTATGGCCGGCCAGGCTGCCCGTAATCGCCGCTTCGGTATGGCCGACCATCGGGCCGGCCTTCTCGCCGCCGCAGAACAGGTTGACCATGCCGCCCACCTTGAGGGCGTTGTCGCGGGGCGAAATGGCCAGGTAGCGGACCGAGTTGCCGATGCCGCCGGAATACGGGTCGTCGTACCGGGCGTTTTCGAAGCCGGGCACGGTACGCAGCTTCTCCAGCGGGAAGTAGGAAGTCATCAGCTTGGCGTGGCCAGTATCCAGCAGGATGATGTTCTCGGCGAATTCCTTGGAGGCGTACTGCTGGCAGGCCTTCTTCGCGAGCTTGTCCATTTCGATCATATGGACCGGCAGCGGCACCAGGGCGACGCCCTTCTCTTCCAGGTCCCGCACGATATGCGGGGCAAGCGACTCCTTGACCAGCTTGCAGGAGCCGCTGAAGGCGCCCAGTTCGTCCTCGGCGGAGCCGCCGATCATCTCCGGAACCCGGCAGAGTTCGGCAATGCTGACCCGGCCGCCGAAAGTTGGGCAGCGGATGATGCACATGACACAACCGTTGCCGTACCGGGCGCACTCCGACTGCGGGCCGACCGAACCCGTCGTTTCGATGAAGACATCGGCCTCCAGCCACTGCGGCTCCCCGAAATCCGACCCGTGCTTCTCGTAGTACTGAATCGCCCTAATTCGCTTGTTCATCTTCGGCTTGGGAATGCGCTTGCCCAGCAGCGTCCAGTGGCCAGCTGCCTGCCCGCCGGGCGCAGGGACTTCTTCGAGGGCCACGTCCGTCACCCGGGAGACCATTTTGACCTTGACGCCATGCTGGCGCAGCACCCGCATGATCGCCGGCTCAATCTTGGTCACGTCGTAAAGCGAGGCGTGCTTGTGGCCGGGGAAGTCCAGGTCCTTGTGCCGGGCCACCGCGTCGGAGGCGAGGAACAGGTCACCCGCCCCGAGGGCGATCATCTCTTCGGTGGCGGTGAACCGCCCGTTATTGCGCATGATGCCCCCTACCAGGCCGGTGCCCAACAGCAGGTCGGTCTTCTCGAACAGGATCACTTCATCGGCACCAGCCTTCGCGGCCGCCACCGCTGCCCCACAGCCAGCCCATCCGCCTCCGATTACGGCTACTCGCGGCATCCAGACCCCTCCCTTTCAAACTGCGCCGTTTCCACTGCCGCTCATCAGTGATGAGCGGTTGATGATACTATATAGTTATATATGTCTACTATGTTCTCCTCCTGGTGGCCTAACAAAAGTTGCTCAATAGGCCGCCGCCCGGATTTTGCACCGGGCGACGGCCTATTGGCGCGTGGCGGGACGGCTTGGTCTACTGGCACCCGTCGTCCTTCATTTCGATTTCGAGCGTGACTTTCTTGACCCGGACTTTCTTCACTTCGACCCCAGACAGGTCGACGCAGTCGAGGAACTGTTTGGCCGAACCGGCGCAGTCCGTGCCGGGTTCCTCAGCGTGCGGGGTCTCACGGGCCGGCGTCTTCATGCGCGGGTCGATCTGGTAAGTCATGCCGCCCGTCAGGATGCCGTCGATGTAGGCGTGCACTTCAACCGCCGCTTCCTTGCCGCTGGCTTCGACGTCGGCGGGGGTGAAATCGCCGCCCTGCTTGAGGGCCAGCACGATCTCCCGCTCCATGCGGGCGCCGAGGGAGAAGGCCGCCCCGCCGGGGTTCAGGAACTGGAGCTCATACTGGCGCTCCCGCAGGAAGGCCGGCATGATCACCTCCAACTTGACCTGGACGGCCTTGTCGAAGGGGTTCTTCGCAAAGAACTTGCGCCCCTTGAACGAGGCGGCCAGGTTCAGCCCGCCGCCCCCGCCGGCGACCGGCGCCACGTTACGCTGGGCGACGTTGTTGTCGTTCCGTACGAGCCACCACTCGGGCATGGGGCCGGCCACGGTTTCGGTGTTGGCCAGGTCGCCCGCGGCGCTGACGGCCATCATCAGGCACTCGTGGCCAACGGTTTCGGGCGTCCATTCAAACGGGCCGACGACGGTGCTGCCGCCCGGCGCCAGGGCGCCCGCGGCGCTGAGCTGGGCGGTGGTCATGGGCTGCCAGTCGTCGGGCCAGCGCAGGCCGGTGGACGGGCGGCAGTGGTACCCCTTGACCGCAATGCCCGTGGCGCTCTGCGTGCCGCGGTTCTTGATGCGGACGTAGACGTAGTTGGTGACGCCCACGACCGGCGTCTCGTGCGCCAGGCCGCTGTCCGGCGCCAGCCGGTTCCAGATGTCGGTGGTGCTCCAGTGGTTGGGCAGGAAGGTGTACTGGCCGGCGCGCCCGTCGTCGATGTAAACGTCAACCGCAGGCGGGGCGCCTTCGGCAGCCACCGGGGTCGGGGCGCCGGCGGGCTGGTAGAGGCCCTGCTTCTCGAAGCCCCAGCGGATCACCTTGTGGACGCCGCCGCCGCAGATGCCCTCAAAGAGCGTCGTGCCGATGTCAGCGTTCATCAGGGTGGTGGCGAAGACGCTGGCATTGGGCGTCGGTGTAATGGGGCTGGTGGCGAGCGACCCGATCGCCCGGACGATCAGGTAAGCCGTCCAGCGGGAAGCATACTGCTGCAGGCTCAGGTTGGTCGAGTCGCCGCCGAGCGAACGGTAGATGCGGAACATGGTGGTGGAGAGGATCTGCTCGCTGTTGTACCCGCCGAGGTCGTTGGTGCCGCCCCAGGCCCAGCCCGCCCCGACGGCCCTGTCGTGCCGGCGCCCGGGGAGAATCCAGGGGAAGGTCTGGAAGCGGTCGGGCGCATGGGAGCCGGGGTCGCAGATGATCGCGGCCAGGCTGTCGCCCGCGCTGTGAGCAAAGCCGAAGTTGGGCGAGTGGACGCTGTCCCACAGGAGCGCGTGGCCGAATTCGTGGAGCACGACCCGGAAATCGGTCGCGATGCCAACGGGCTGGCCCGTAGCCGCCAGCGCGTACCGGAAGCCGTCCGAGCCCGTTCCAGTTGCGTTGCCGGGCGCCTGCGCGTTGACGCAGTTGCCGCCCGCACACCCCCCGCCGATGGTCGCCCGATGGTCGATGCGCACCGGGAAGGCGGTGCCGTCAAAGTAGCTGGCCATGTTGAAGCCCATATCCTTGACCATGCGGAAGACGGCGTCGGAGTGGTAGTAAGCGTTGACCGCCGTGAAGTTGTCGGTAGGAACCGAGTAGGTGAAGTTGCCGGGAAGCGCTTCCGTAGGCGCCGCCACGGCGGGGTCGCTGACGTTGGCCAGCCGGACGAACTCGCCCGTGAGGGCCTGGTGCTCGCCGGGCGGCGGGGCCGACAGGCCGGGCAGCGTAACGACGGTGCGGAGGGCGTCCAACGTCGCCGCCGATGAGCTCGCGGTGATCATCAGGTCGCCGGTGGCTGTGAGCGGATCCCGCTGATAGACGGAGCCGGTGGCGCAGGCGACAAAGGCGCGCAGGTAGAGCACGGCGCCCGTCACCGGCTCGATGAAGCAGCGCCAGTTCAGTTCGCCCCAGCCTTCCGCCGCCATGCTAAACAGGGCTTCCACCACCACGTAGTGGCGCCCGGGCAGAATCGCTTCCGGCATGGCGGGCAGGCGTAGCGTGGGCGCCGGGGTCTGCATGGGCGTGTCCTGCCGCCCCCGGGAAGGCTTGTCAATCCGGCGGTCGGGCAGGGCGTCCGGATCATGCCGCTGATCCGGGTCGTACTGGTAAATGCGCAGTTTCGCCCCGTTGATGGTGATCTGGGCGTTCGGCTGTTCCAGCAGGTTGGCCAGCAGTTCCGGGTGGAGCCGCTCGGGGGTCACTTTGAAGCTCTGGGGGTCGACGGCTTCAATTTGGATGTCGTGGGCAAAGGAGCTGAGCGAGCTGGTAACCCGCAGGGGGCTCGACTGCATCCAGATGCTTACGCCGCAGCCCCAGACGGGCAGGCCGAAGTGGGTCTGGGCGTAGGAGACGACGGCGGTCTCCATGATCGACTTCTGGTCGGCAAATTGCAGCAGGGTTCCTTCCTGCGTAAGGTTGTTCTCCATCTGGCGGGAGAGGTCTTTGAGGCAGCTTTGGTCTATGCCGTAAAGTGCGGCCACTTCACGCAGGTACTGCCCCGCCAGCGCCTGTGGCGACGGCGCCGCAAGCCCGGCGGGCAGGGTATAGGGTTCATGCAGGTGGGCCAGATGCCTAATGTTGCCCTGTGCGTCACGCTCGATCTGAACATTGGGGGTGATCTGGAAAGCCATTTGTTTACCTCCTACTCCATCATGGACGCCCGGAGGAGCCGGGTCGTGCTGATTGATTAGGCGGTAGCCTGGAAATGTCCCCCATTAGCGCAACGATTCACCTGTGGGTGCAAGAGGCGCCCGGACGCGAACGGAGCCCGGGTTCTCCCAGGCTCCGTGTGGATTATACCTGTTTCCGTTGCGAAAGCTCCTGCTCCAGTTCACGGATGCGGCGGCACCGTTCGCTGCGCTCCTTGTAAAGCAGTTGGGAGAGGCTGCGAGCCTTACTCTCCCATTCAGCCGCCCGGGCACGGGCAGCCTCGAGTTCCGCTTCGGTTTGTCGCAGTAAGCCTTCCAGGTCCGCGACGGCGGCAGACGGGGAGTCGCCGTCGGTCAGCGCCTGCGCCGTGCGCCGCAGCCGCTCGACCCGCATGGTCCACGTGTTGTGAGCCTTCATGAGTGCAGCTACTTCCTGCGTCAGCGTGTCGATGTCCGTTGCCAAGGGCGGCTCACCTCTGCCGTGCCTTCAGGTGGAACTGCAAAGAATGATTAGCCACACTTGCGCGGTTTTCCTCCGTGCGGTGCCCTGCCCCGGGCAGTGCCTGTGCGGCGTCTACCGGGCCAGTTTCACCCGCCCCGCATTCCCGTCGACCAGCACCTCCTGGCCGTCGGCAATCAACCGGGTGGCGCCGGTGACCCCCATGACCGCGGGAATGCCGTACTCACGCGCCACGATGGCTGCATGCGACATGGCCCCGCCGGTCTCCGCGACGACTGCGGACGCAGAGGCAAAGAGGGGCGTCCAGGCCGGGTTCGAGTAGGGACAGACGAGCACTTCGCCCGATTTGAGCCGGCCAAATTCGCGCTCAGCCCGCACGATGCGGGCTTTGGCTCGGACCACACCGGCACTGGCCCCCACGCCCGCGAGCTCGCTGCCGCCGGCAGCCGCCTTGAAGAGCCGGGCCTGCCAGCGCCCGTTGACCACCCGGTAGGTTGCGCACCGCCGGGCAATGTGCCGGCGCGCTTCCTCCGGTGCGGGCGCCCCCCCGGTCAGCCAGGCTTTCACTTCATCAAAGGTGAGGTAGTATACGTCGCCCGCGTCGGTCAACAGCCCTCGGCCCGTGAGGCGGCGCCCCCACTCGGCAGCCAGGTCCTGCAGGGCGGCGAGCGGCCGGGTCAGGTCGAAGTGGCTGTTCTCCCGGAACGCCTGGAGGGCCCGGAACCGTTCGACCAGCCAGCGGAACAGGCGGGGCAGGCCGGGGAACCAGCGGAGCCGCCCCGCCACAAGCTGGTACGCCGCCGCGTACTGCTGCCGCCCCAAGTGAGGCGGCGGCGAGTCGAGATGAATCAGGCCCTGAAGCATCTGCCGGACCCGGTCCGGGTCCCGCCGCCAGACGGGCTCCGAGACGTACCAGGCGGCTCCGGCCCGGTGACCGTATGTCTGCAGGAACTCGGCGAACCGGGCCTCCGCCGTCGCCGGTGTTTCTGTCCGGAAGGACCGCGAGAGCTGCCAGAACGCCTGGTTAGTCTCCGAGGTTGCGTTCTCGACCCCGGCCATCAGGTCAGCCATGGTCATGGCGGCCCGCTTCGGCCCTACCGCCAGCGCGACCAGCGCCTTCAGCCAGCCCTCTGCCTGGTAGGCGATGGTCGCCACGAAGCGCCGGCGAAAAATCTCCTCCCAGGCGGTGCAGATCTGCTCAGCGCGGGCGATTAGCTCGGCGTCGCTCATGCTGGCGACCGGCCCCGCATGGCCGAGCTTCTTTAGCTCCTCGCGGGGACCGCTGGCCCACCAGCCCGCCCAGTCTCGGTCAAGCAGCCTGCGCATCAGCGCGCCCGCACCGAGCATGCGCAGATTGGGCCGGGCGACCGGGCCGACCATCGCCTCCCGCCAGATCATGTGCCGGTACCGCTCCTCCTCCGCCGGCGCCACTACGGCGCCGACCTGCCGGGTGAGCTCGGCGATGGCCCCCACCATGAACCCGACGAACAGGTTATCCAGCGGCTTTGGTGCCAGGGGGTAGCGTTCGCCGGCCATGGCAGCGGCCATCCGCTGGTTCAGCGAGAGCCTGCCCAGGGGCGGCACCACTTCCGGTTCTACATCCGCCAGCGTCGTGATGGGCCGGGTCTGCAGTAGATAGAGCCGCCCCGCCGCCACCGCAAACTCCACGTCCTGCGGGCAGCCGTAGTGGGCTTCGAGCTGCAGGGCGAGGCGGGCCAGCTCCAGGAGGCAAGAGTCCGGCAAGGCGGGGCGCCCGGGCTGACGAAGATCCCGCTCGGCCACAGCCAGGGCCGCGGGCCCGGCGCCCCGGTCAATCCGGTAGCTGTCGCCCGTGACATGGCCTGACACCACCGCTTCGCCCAGACCGGGCGCCGCTTCCACCAGCATCTGGTCCGCCCGCCCCGCCACCGGGTCCACGGTGAAGAGTACGCCGGCAACCTCCGCCGGCACCATCTCCTGCACGACTACCGCCATGGTGACCTGCAAGTGGTCGACGCCCCGCTGGGCCCGGTAGTAGAGCGCCCGGGTGCTCCAGAGCGACGCCCAGCACCGCCGGACGGCCGCCGTGAGTCCCTCCTCGCCCTCGACGTTCAGGAAGGTCTCCTGCTGTCCGGCAAAGGAGGCGTCGGCCAGGTCCTCTGCTGTCGCCGACGACCGGACGGCGACGGGTGGCGAGCCAATTTGCCGGTACGCCCGGGTCAGCTCCTCGCACAGCCGCGGTTCGAGCTCTCCGCTCAGGAGAACCTCCGCCGCCGCCTGCGAAGCCGCTTCCCAGTCCTGTCGCTCCAGCAGCGGCGCCACACGGTGCGCCAGCCCCAGCCGAGCTGACTCCGCGGCGTATGCCTGCGCAGTCACTACATAGCCCGGAGGCACCGGCAGCCCCAGTCGGGCCATTTCGCCCAGGTTGGCGCCTTTCCCGCCCGCGGTTGCATGGTCTTGCCGCCCAATCTCATTGAGTTGCTGCGTCAGCATGAGTGATGCCTCCCAGAAGAAATCGCCAGGTCGAGTCCACCAGCGGGTCGATCGGGGCGCCCGTCATGATGTGCAGCAAAGTCGCGCTGTTCATCAGCGAAAGCACGTTCATTGCCAGGTCCCGGGCCGGCAGGTCCCCGCGGAACTGGCCCAGGGCCTGCCCTTCCTGCACGACCCGGGTCACCATCTGCCAGATCTGCTCCCGGGCCGGGGTCAGGCCAGTCAGATACGTGGGGTCGCTTATGCTGTACAGATAGATCAACCGCAGCTTACCCCGGTGGGCCGCCGCTTCCCCGGCCACACACGCCAGGACCTCCCGCAGTCGCTGGAGCGGCGGCAAGTCCGGCGAAATCCGGCGAATCAGTTCGTCTAGCTTCTGCTGCAGCTGCCCGCCATAGAAACGGAGCACACCTTCCTTGCTCCCGAAATGGTTAAAGAACGTAGTCCGACTGACGCCGGCGCGCTCCGCAATCTCGTCGACGGAGACCGGCTCGAAGCCGCGCTCGGCAAAAAGACCCAGCGCCGCCGTGAAGATCGCTTCGTTCACGGCCGCGTTCTTTCGCTCTCGCAATCCTGGTGACACGTCAACTCACCCCCAATGAGGCCATTCGTCCGGGTTGGCATCGAAATATCCTTACCCAAGTACAAATATATACTCCAGTACACAAAACGCAAGCATTTTCTCCCGAGATCTCTGCGGCTCTAGCAGATCGAAATTATTACCATAATGTAATAAATATAGCCAAATGACCCCCAATTGAATAAGATCATGGTATGCGAATTATTCTGCAGTCCAAATAATAGGGGCGCTATGTATGGCCGTGAAGGAACCCTTCGAGCTCCTTGATTTGCTGGGCACAGGCGGCTTTGCCCACACGTACCGCGCCCGTGTACTGGATGAAGATCTCATTGAGGATTTCGGTACCGACGAAGTCGCGCTGAAGATCCCCCTGAACACGAAGAAGGAGCGCCAACTGCGCCATGAGCTGGAGCTCAACGCCAGCCTCTATCTGCGCCTCAAGCAGATGGAGTCCCCCAACATCGTCCGCTACATGGGCTTTGCGGTCTTCCGGGGCCAGATCGTCATGGCCATGGAGTTCGTTCCCCATGGCACGCTGCGCTCGCTCCTCGGCCCGCCCCAGCGGGCGAAGGCGCTGCCCGTGCCGGAGGCCCTGCAGCTAGTAACCGGCGTGGTGAGCGGACTGGCCGCCATTCATTCAGAGCACGTGGTCCACCGGGATATCAAGCCGGAGAACATCCTCATGAACGGGCAGACGCCCAAAATTGCCGATCTGGGGATTGCCCGGATGCTCGCCTCCAACGAACTGGCAGCTACCGTGACCGGGACCATCTACTACATGTCCCCCGAAGTGCTCTGTGCAGCGGGCGCCTCGTTCCCGGCCGATATCTGGTCCCTGGGCGTCATGTTCTACGAAATGCTGACGGGCAAGCTGCCGTTCGGCACCCTGGAGACGCCCATCGGGCCTCTGGCTGACTTGATACGCCGGGGCGAGTACATGCCGGTCACCAGGCTGCGGCCGGATGTACCCCGCCCCGTGGTCGAAATGATCGACCGTGCGCTCAGCCTCGACCCGGCGAGGCGCTTCGCCAACGGTGCGGAGATGTGCGAGGCCCTGCAGCGGTTTCAGGCCCGGACCACCAATGCGTGGGAGCACGAGCTGGCCGAAATTCGCTGCCTGATCACCGACCATGATAAGCAGGACCTGGTGCGGGCAGAGCGGTTGCTGCAAGACCTGGCCGCCCGGTACCCGAGTGTGGCGGCCCTGTACCAACAGCTCGGCGAGCTGCACAACCTGTGCCAGCGCTACCACGAAGCCATCGACGCCTTCCGGCACGGGCTTGAGTGCGACCCGCAGTCGTCCCTGCTGCACTGGGACCTGGCACTGGCCTACCAAAATGCCGGACGGCGGGCAGATGCCGTGCGCCATCTGGAGCGGGTGCTCGACTCGGCGCCCGATGCCAGCCTGCGCCGCCACGCCGCGACACTACTCAAAGTACTGCGAGGGCCAAAGAGATGAGCAGAGACACATCACCCCTGCCGGATCGGCTTGCGATTACCGAGAAACCCATACCGACCCCGGGTTGGCGCCCGGAAGACGGGACCGACCGCCCGGCTGTCATCGCCCGGGAGACCGCTCAGTTGATGCGGCGGCTGGCGGAAGCCGAGTTTGCCCTGAACGAAGCCGACGAGCAGCGGCGGAAAGATTACGCCAAGAATCTGCTGAGCCTCCTGGATGTCATGGACGCCTTCGAGCGGGTCTTCCGCAGCATCCAGGCCAAGGAGGATCAGGTCACCCCCCAGATGCGCAAGTGGATCGGAAACTTCCGCACCGTCAGCCGGATGCTGCGCGACCTTCTGACCGAGCAGGGCGTTGTGCGCCTGGAGAACCTGGCCGACGGGTTTGATCCGCATTGGCACCGGGCCGTGGAGTCCCGTGTCGACCCCGCCCAGCCCGAAGGCGCTATCCTGGAAGAAGTGCGCCCCGGCTATGTATGGCGCGGGGCGGTATTACGCAAGGCCGAAGTCGTCGTCGTGCGCCACGTCGCAGATGAGGAGACAGCAGAATAACGGCTGCAAAAAAGGGGCGGATCCTGATGGCGAAAGAACAACTGCAGAGCCGCATCATCGGAATCGACCTGGGAACCAGCAACAGCGTCGCTGCAACGGCTGCCGGCGCGCAGCCCAAAGTACTCGACAGCAAGGAAGGCCGTCCGCAGATTCCGTCCATCGTCGGCCTGAAAAAGCGGAAGGGCAAGGACGGCACGGTCGAGACCGAGATCCTCGTGGGCGATGTGGCTGACGACAACTGGGAATCGGCCAGCAAGGACACCATCGTTTCGGTGAAGCGGCTCATGGGCCGCGGCGTCGCCGACCCCGAAGTCCAGAAGGTGCGCCGCTCGGTGGAGTACGAGATTGTCGAGCCGTCGGACGGCACCCGGGACAGCGTCCGCGTTATCATGGGCAAGCAGGAGTACTCTCCTATTGACATCTCGGCAAAGATTCTCGAGAAGGTCAAGGCAGATGCCGAGTTCCGGCTGGGCGGACCGGTGACCCACGCGGTCATCACCGTGCCGGCGTACTTCAGCCAGATTCAGCGCCGCGCCACCCGTCAGGCCGGACTGAAAGCGGGCCTGCAGGTCATCAAGATTCTGGATGAGCCCACCGCTGCCGCCGTGGCGTTTGGTATCGAGCAGCAGGAGAGCTCAGACCCGAAGTACATCCTGGTCTTCGACCTGGGCGGCGGCACTTTTGATATTTCCGTGCTCATGTGGGCAGGAAAGGTCTTCGCCCCCCTGAGCCTGCAGGGTGACATGTGGCTGGGCGGCAACAACTTTGATCAGGTCATTGTCGACCATGCGGTCGAACATGTGAAGGAGATGCATGGGGTCGACCCGACCGACAACCTGCGCTTCATGACCGCCCTGCGCCGCAGAGCCCGGGCCGTCAAGGAGCGGCTCTCGTCTGCCCGCAGTGGGGACCTGATCGTGCCGGGCCTCCTGAAGGATTCGGACGGTGACCTCGTCGACGTGGAGATGGAGGTCACCCGCGAAGAGTTTGTCAGCTGGATCATGCCCCTCGTGGAGAAGGCGGTTCGCCTGACCCATCTGGCGCTGCAGGATGCGGGCCTGACCGTCGATCAGGTCCATCACGTCCTCATGGCGGGCAACGCCTCTGCCGTACCCGTAGTGCAGCAGGCCATGGAGAAGCTGTTCGGCGCGGCGAAGGTCGTCCGCTCCATTCACCCCAAGTACGCTGTGGCCATGGGCGCCGCGATCGTCGGCACCCGCATCGGCCCGCAGGTAGTCTGCCAGGGGCCGGATATGACCGACCAGACCCGGGAGTGCGGCCATGTCAACGAACAGGGCTCCTCAGTCTGTGCCCGGTGCGGCCGGTCGCTGGGCCTGGAAGCCGAGGAGAACCAGGACCTGGAGATCGGGGACGGCTTCCTGGTGGTCGCCGGCATCGCCCCGTTCCATTACGGGACCCAGACCGCCGGTGACAAGTTCAACGTCTTCGTTCGCAAGGGCGATCCCTATCCGACAGAAAACCCAGAAACTATGACTTTCTACACCAGCATGCCTAACCAGCAGATGATCAGCATTCCCGTATACGGCGGCGACCACCTGGATAAGGCGAGCGCCAACGAGAAGCAGGGCGAGGCGTTTGCCGTCCTGCCGCCGGGGCTGCCGCAGGACACCGCCGTCCGGGTCAAGCTGTGGTTGAACGGCGACTGCATCTTCGAGCTGACCGCCCATTTGGAGGATGGCACCGACCTGCACCCCTGGGTGCTGCAGGGCGAGGCCGACCAGAAGGCGGTAGAGGCCTTCCAGGCGCTGCAGGAGGCCGCCCACAAAATCGGGCACGCCATGCCGCCTGACCTGCGCCGGGAAGTGGAACAGGGCATGCGGGAGTTCTTCAAGCGCTTGAACGGGAAGGACTTCAGCGGTGCCGGACAGCTGGCTGAGGAGCTGAAGAAGAAGCTGGCGGAGGGGCCCAAGGAGGAGATCTTTGAGCGGGCCGAGCGGCTCGTCGGGTTCGCCCAAATGGTGACGAACCGCTATGGCTGGGCGCTGGGCGCCGAACGGACGTACCGCATGAACCAGTTGATGGGCAAGCTCGAAGAGGCGCTGCGGCGCAAGGACCACGCGGCCGTACCCCAACTGGCGGAAGAACTGGACAAGGCGACCGACGACCTCGGGGATCTGGTCTGGTTCCTGCTGAACGTGCGCCGGGCCATCGTCGACGAGATCCGCATGCATGACCCGGGACTGTCAGACTCCCTGGAGGCGGATTTGGACGAGACCGAGGCGCTCATGAAGGCCAGAGACCCCCGTGCCAAGGCCCGCCTCGAAAAGCTCGCCGAACAGGCGGCACTGGCGCTCAAGAAGTTCCGCACGAAGGATGAGTGCCGCAACTGCGGCGCCGACCTGAAGGGCAACCGCTACTGCCCGAAGTGCAAGGCAGATTCCTGGGCGCTGCGGGACAAGAAGCATTCCGGCACCCTCAGCACCATCTCCCACTAGCTCCGGCGGTTTCGTACAGGGGAGGCGCATGTCGTGAAAGATCCGCTGCAAACCGAGCAGACCCCATACGAAATCCTGGGCGTAGAGCGTTCTGCCGACCGTGCTCATATCGAGCGGGCTTTTGCCACCGCCCTGGGCCGCCGGATTCCGCCCAACGTGGCCAAGAATGCCCGGGATGCGCTCCTGCTGCACCCGGCTAAGCGCGCCTGGTACGACCTGCTTCTATACGACGATGCTGCGCTAGCGCAACTGACGCCGCCGCCCCTGGGAGACGGCGGGGTCCTTGGGCGGGAGCGCCGCGCCGCCACCGCCCAGGCGTGGGAACAGCAGCTGCGGCGCCGTTTCCCCGACCCCGGCCTTGTCCACTCGCTGGCGGTCTTCTGGTACTGGTGGGCGCTTTTTGAAGAAGAGCGCCTGCAGACGCTGATTAAGGCCCTGGGCGGCAAGCCTGCTACCGGCGCCGTCCCGGGGAAGAGCTTCCGCCAGGCAGTGCTGAAAGCGATTCGCAAGGCCGAAGGGGTTACTTGCAATCCGGACCAGGGGGCAGCCTGCACCAAGGCGGACTGCCCGTGGCGGCAGGACTGCCTCTCCTCGGCCCCGCCGCCCAAGGAGATGTGGGAGCGGGTCATCGGGTACTGGGCGATGCTGACCACCGGCGCGGACTTCGCCCACTATGCCCCCGAGCTTGACAACCACGACCGGGAGGCCCTGCGGCAGCAGCTCACCAATTCGCTGCGCAACACGCTGATCGATCTGGCGGGGCAGTATGACAGCCTGCTCGGCCCTTCGGCGAGCAGTGCGGCGGGCCGGGGCGGGCAGTCCTGGTCGGATCAGTATCGGACCCTGGAATCGACCCTGACCGCAGAGTTGGAGTCGGCGCAGGCCCTGCTTGAAGTCGGCATGCGCACCTCCGTGGGGCGCGTGGCCTGCGGCGCTCTAGTGCTCACGCAGATGGGCTTGCTGGACGCCGCACGCACCAAGGTTGAGGCTGCCCTGAAGAGCAAGCCGGACAGCCGAACGCTGCAGAAGCTGCGCGACATGCTCATGCCTCACTCGGCGGTGGCCGTTCTGGTGGCGCAGCGGAAGCCGGAGGCGGCGCTGGCCGCCATTCGCGAACTGTCGCCCGAGCAACAGAAGTCGGGCGAAGTGCTGTCCTTGCGGGCGCAGGCATACCAACTCCTGGCCCGGCAAAAGGCCGCCATGGACCGGATCAAGGAGGCCCTGGCCGACTGGAAGACCGCCCTGGCAGATGCGGTGAAAGCCGGTAAGACGGCGCTGGCAGCGGAAATCAGGAGCGAGGTGTCATCGACCTGCCACGCGAAGGCAGCCGCCATGGGCGATCATCATCGGGACGAAGCCATCCGCATTTTGGAGCAGGCCCGCAATTTGGTACAGGACGAGCGGCTGACGCTCTCCCTGGCGGCACTCTTACTGCGGCGTGGCATTACAACCTTTGTGCACGCGCAGGAGGAGCTCGAACGCCACCGGGAACTGACTGACGCAATCATGGAGGCGTTCAGCCGGGGGCGCATCGACCTGGAGCGGGCGAGGGACCTGGGCTCCAGGGAGGCCACGGAGCAGGCCGGGCTGGCACGGAACTTCATGATCGACGCGCTCCTGGCCCGGGGCATCAGCAAGATCAACGAAGCGCAGGAGCAGGCGAAGAACCGAGGGGCAATCACCGACGCCACCATCACTGCGATGGAATCCGGTCTGCACGACCTGGAACAGGCGGAGGAGTTGGGATCGACTAAAGCCGCTGAGCAGGCGCAGGTGGCGCGGGAACTGCTTGTGCAGGTCAGGTTCATCCGGGCGGGCGGCGGCAACCTCGTCCGCCGGCAGGCGGCGCCTGCCAAGGCGAGCGGTTCCGGCTGCGGTTCTGTCCTCGCGGCGGCCGTCCTCCTGGTGACTCTGGTGGTCGCCGTCTGCACGATATTGTAGGTCGCCGTTACTCATGCCGGCTCTAGGAGAGATAGCATATGGATTGTCCAGTATGCCCTCGGACGGAGATTCCTGATGATGTGGCGGTGTGTCCCAGCTGCGGGGTCGATCTGACGCCGCTGCTGCGGGCGAAGGAACTGGGCGCAGCCGAGTACAACGAAGCCCTGCGGCTGGTGGAAGTCGGCGCGACGGAGGTTGCGATCGGCAAGGTCGCCGCCGCCCTGGCGCTGGACCCTTCCCTGGTACAGGCGCGGGTGCTGCTGGGTAAGCTGCTGTGGAACCGCGGGCAGGCGCAGGCGGCGGTGACCCAGTGGGAGCAGGCGGCCAGCGGGGCAAAGGAAGACCCCGAGATTCCGCGCCTACTCGACGCCGCCGCCCGGAAGTTGGGGCGGGAACGCCTTACCCGGCTGGCGGTCCCGGCAGCCACGCTATTGGTGGTACTGTTGCTGGCGTTGACTAACTTCCTGTCGTACCGGTGGTTTGCCAACCGGCTCGACGGGATGGCGACCCAGTTCGGCGGCGACCTGGACAAGGTGCAGGCGAGTCTGCAGGATCTCTCGGAGCAATTCGCCACGTACCGCGCCACGCACAACCATACCGATGCCGAATATGCCGAAGCGGTGGCCCAGGCCAACCTGCGCAGGCAGGAGGCAGAGGCGGAGCGGGCGGCGGCTGCGGCCTACCGGGCAGCACACTCGCACACCGACGGAGAGTATGACCGGGCGTGGGCGGAAGTCGCCGCGCTGCGCCGGCAGGTCGAAGAGATTGAGCGCACCATGTCAGCCCTGCAGCAACCGGGCGACGTCCGCCCATAGTGAGGAGGACGAACCATGGACTTGTCACCCGTGTGCCGCATGGTCTGGATGATCGCGAGCGGCGAAAGCGAAGCCTTGAGCCGGGAGTATATCGAGACCGAGGCGCTGTTCCTGGGCATCTGCAAATTGGGTGATGTGCCGCTGGCCGACTGGCTGGCGCGCATGGAGCTCCCCCCGGAGGAGCTGGAGCCTGCCCGGGCCGAAGTTGCCGGCGTGGATGGGCTCTTCCGGCACCACGGCCTTGATCCGGTCGCATTCCGCCGTACACTTCGGGGCTTGCTTGCAGGTGGAAATGCCCCTGCCCCAGTCCAGGGGAAACGGGTCATGCACCGGTCTCCCCGGTGCCGCAGCGTATTTGAAGCGGCGGGCCGGCTGGCTCGGCAGGAGGGGCGCATCAAGCTGCTTCATCTCCTGCTGGCCATTCTCCAAGACCGGGGGAACGCGGCCTGTTCGCTCATGCGCGAAGTAGGCATTAGCGTGGACCAGCTCCAGTCCTCCGCCGCCGAACAGCTGGGGCAACCCGCTGCGGCCGGGGGGCATACGGCGCCCCCCTCCCCGTCGCCGGAGAAAACGGCGCCCCGCAAGCCGACCCCCTGGCTGGACCAGTTCGGCCGCGATATCACCCGACTCGCCCGGGAAGGGAAGCTGCCGCCGCTGATCGGCCGCAAGGAAGAGATGACCCGGATTGCCCAGGTGCTGTGCCGGCAGCGCAAGAACAACCCGATCCTGGTGGGCGAACCCGGGGTGGGGAAAACCTGCATTGTCGAGGGTCTGGCCCAGCGCCTGCTGCAGCCCGGCGCCCCTGCCGGGCTGGCCGGAAAACGCATCGTGGAGCTGAGCATGAGCGCCCTGGTGGCGGGCAGCCAACTGCACGGCCAGTTTGAAGAGCGGCTGCAGAACGTCCTCGAAGAGGCCCGGAGCAGCCCCGAGATCGTCATCTTTATCGACGAGATTCACACCATGGTCGGCGCCGGCTCAGCAGGCCGGGGGGCGATGGATGCGGCCAATATTTTGAAGCCGGCCCTCGCCAGGGGCGAAATCCGGTGCATCGGGGCGACGACGACGGCGGAATACCGGCGGTACATCGAAAAAGACGAAGCCCTGGCCCGCCGCTTTGAGATGGTGTGGGTCGAGGAGCCGTCGCGCGATGAGGCTGTGGCTATCGTGCAGGGACTGCGCGCCTCTCTGGAGGCGCACCACGGCGTCTCCATCACCGACGCTGCCATCGCCGCGAGCGTGGACCTGGCCATTCGGTACCTGCCGGACCAGCGTCTGCCGGACAAGTGCCTGGACCTGATCGATCAGGCCTGTGCCCAGAGACGGCTGGCCACGCTGACCGTCGTGCGGGTGCCGGACGCCGGCCCGGGCGAGAGCGAGCGCGCGGTCATCGATGCAGAAGAGGTGGCCCGGGTCATCTCCAAGCGGTGCCGAGTTCCCCTGGAACGCATGACGCAGGGTGAACAGGAGCGCCTCTCGCACCTCGCCGAAGCCCTCAGCCGCCGCGTGATCGGCCAGGACCACGCCGTCTCAGCCCTGGCACAGGCTGTGCTCGCTGCTCGGGCAGGTCTGGCGGATCCACGGCGCCCGCAGGGGGTCTTCCTCTTCCTCGGTCCCACGGGCGTGGGCAAGACCGAACTGGCCAGAGCCCTGGCCGAGTTCCTGTTTGACGACGAGGACAGGCTGATCCGAATCGACATGTCGGAGTATACGGAGAAGCACAGTATCGCCAGGCTGATCGGTTCGCCCCCCGGTTACGTTGGGTATGAGGAGGAAGGGCAGCTTACGGGGAAGATCCGCAGCCAACCGTATTCGGTGGTGCTGTTCGACGAGGTCGAGAAGGCACATCCCGAAGTGCTCAACCTATTTCTGCAGGTTTTTGACGAAGGCCGGCTGACTGACGCCAAAGGCCGGCGGGCGGATTTCCGCAACGCATTCATCATTCTCACCTCAAACCTCGGCGCGAGGTCAGCCATGGTGCGCAAGCGCCAGATCGGTTTCGCCGAACCTGCTGCTGCGGTGTCGGACGGTCCGGACTTGGGAGAGTATCGTGACCACCTGCTTGCGGCCGCCCGGGCTGAACTGGCCCCGGAGCTGTTCAACCGCATCCGCAGCGTCATCGTTTTCCATCCGATCACGCCGGGCAACCTCCGCCGGATCATCGACAAGTTGCTGGACCGTGTCCGCAATCGGCTGTCGGAGAAAGGCCTGTCTCTTGAGATCACCGACGGTGCCTATGAAGTCCTGATGAGCAAGGGTTACTCGGAAGCTGACGGCGTCCGCCGGCTGGAGCGAGTGATCGAAGATTTGATCGTGGCTCCCCTGGCCGCAGGTCTCCTGGAGAACCGCTTCACACCGGGCGCCCGGGTGGTGGTGAAGGCCGAGGGCGACGGCCTGGCGCTGGGCGGCCCCGCTTAGGCGCCCGGGCATGCAGCACTTCCGAACACCAGCGAAAAACGGACACCAAAGCAAGCGAGCCCGGACTCCCTCAGTCACGGGCTCGTTTCGCGTTATCGGATCAGCAGCGAATTAGGCGGAGCAGGAGCAGCAAGACGGTGGCCATTCTCATGGCACCTGCCTGGAATCCGCCCACGATGGCACCTTCCGCCCGGAATCGGCCCGTCATCCGGGCCGAGTTCGGAAAACGCTTGGTCGCCGGGGAAGGGCTGACTCCGACCAGCTCGGCAGATCAGGAAAGTCGCACTTCGATCCGTGTAAGCGCCAGGGTCGCTATTGACTGGAACTCGTCCAGGCTGACTGGCAGGGAAGGCATACCGACGGGAATTATGACGCCTAGGCCAATTTTACGCAGGATGGGATCCAAGGCGCTGTTCGCTTCGGCTATGAGGTACTTCACAAACTTGCCGACACCCACCACTTTCAGCGCCTTCCACGCTACTTTGCCGATGATCCGTTCGATCTCTTTCTCGATAGCATCCGCCCCCTGGAGAATGGTGGAGCACGAGATTGAGACATTCAGGGTTACCTTCTTACCGATTCTGGGTGGAATGCGGAATTCGAGGTCTACGCCAAACTTGCGATCTAGGAGCGCTTCGAGCTCCTTCAGTGGATCCGCCAATGGGTTGATCGCGGCTGTGATCCCAGCCAAATAGATGCCGATGGACTGGAGCGAGCTCTCAATCGCGGTGAGATCTGGCATCTTCGCGAAGAGATCGTTCGCCGCCTGAATCTCAAACAACAGATCCTCCCCACCCAAGACAATGATGATTTTGTCCGCATCATCGCCACTGTGAAGACCAACCAGATGAGGACTCTGCCGTTTGGGCTCCTTCTTCTGGATGTGGCACTGTTCGGAATCGTCGCGGAGCAGCTGAGCCGCTTTGTGGCATGCTGCCGCCAACGCCTGTGCTTTGTCGTTGTATGCAGCGCAGAAATCAAAGTATGTTTTCGTCGCAGTTTCGAACTCCGCTATGTGTGCATCCACTGCATCGAGGTTCCTACGCAGTCTTTCGGCCTTGTCATGGATATTCGGAACCGCTCCGGCATCCCTGAGGGCAGCGCCAACGGTAGAGATGATCTTTCGCGTCCCTTGCATCCCGGTTCTCACTTTTTGAGACGCAGCGAATACATCCGCGCAGTCACCAGCTGCCTTATCAAGTACACCAACCTCATGGGCGATGCGCTTCTTTCGCCGCTCGGGGCGAACCGTGAAGGCAAATCCAATAGCCGCGTGACCATGATCGTCGCTTATGGCTGGGGTGCTTTGGGTGATCACATAGTCACTCCAGTCTCCCGAGATATATGCACGATCTAGGTCCCACCACGCCTGCCCTCCACCTGCAAATACCGCCTGCGCGCGCACTTCGTTCATCGCGCCTCCGTCTGCGCGATTGAAGTCACCGATCCAGAGGGTAGGTAGTTCACGCTCATATCGGTCTTTCACGGCCCGTATTGCAGCCTTAAGCGCGTTAGTCGCGATGGGCACACTGCCGGATTTCAGGTGTACAAAAACCACTCGAATGGGGCCCTCTTTAACAGTTGTAAAAGTCACCGAAGGACGAACTTCCCGGTCCGTTCTGTCAAGGTCTTCTACTCCCGTTATTCCGCGGCCAGCGTTCACTTTTGTTTGAATGGACATCTCTGGTTGGGTTCCGCTACGCCAGGTCAAACCAAAACCTTCTTTTGTAATCGTCGATTCAGCCAACAGAATTAGGTCGTATTCTGAGTACCTGATCGCTCCCCATTGACCACCTCCACCTTGATTCATGTACAGAATGTTCACAACCGACTTCCCCCTTTTCCATGTCATCCTAACTTGAATCTGTTACACGTTGCTCGGGGCATACGCATCGCCTAACTTCTGCGGCGCCAGCGGCGCCGTTAAACCCTTTGTTTTGGGCACCAACTGAAGCACTCAATTCTACGATTGAGGTCCCACACCTTCCGCAAATCAGTCGCTTGCTAGACGTCTCCCTGCATCTGTACGAGGCTCGCGCTCGTGGGGGCGTCGGGTCTCTCCGAGGTAGAGTCACCAAAGCCCACCACGGCGATGTCCTCAGGAATTCGGTGTCCCAGTACATGTGGGCATACACCGCCTTGGACGGCGAAGCGAGTAACCGTTCCGGGATTACGGAGAACAAATCCATCTACAACCACCAGGAATCTTGATTGGGGAACTGTCTGCCGCTTCTCGCCTTGAGGGCCTTGCTATCTGACTCCCCGAGCCTGTGGTACACTGGAGGAAAGGAAGGGGGGGACGAAGTGGCAATCATCAATCCGAATCCTGAAGAAGCGTCCATCCTCAAGCGCATTCTTGGTGACCGGACGGTCGCAGTGGTGAATCTTGGGGATCGTCAGGTCGTGATCGAGATTCTTGATGAGCAGAGTGCCCAGAGCGTTCTGGATGCCGTTCTGTCCGACCCTGCGGAGGCGGCTCGGACGCGGGAGAGTATCCGCCAGCGGAAAGACCACCAAGGTATCTCGCTTGCGGAGGTCAAGGCAAAGTATCTCGATGGCTAAGGTCTCCTTTGCTCCAACGGCCGAGGCTGATTTCGGCGGACTGCCCGCACCTGTTCAAGCCCGCGGTGTCCAGATTATCGAGAACGTGTTGGCTGAGTTCCCGGGCTCCGGCGCCTCAGTTGTGTTCGAGGGTGAGCCCCTTCGGATGTTCCCGATCACTCCGTACCCGTACATCGTGGTGTACGAAAGCGCAGGGGATTCGATCTGGTCATCCGCTTTCTCCACGGGAAGATGAACTGGAAAGAGTAAGAACGAGGGTGGCGGAGACGTTACCCACGTAACTTGAGTAGGTCGGGGCGGCACTGCCGCCCTGGTTTTGTTGTCCGGTCCTCCCGAACTCGTTTATGGCGGCTCCCGGCGGGAGAATTGATGGCTGAGGTGTTATGCGCCACGCTTGCGCTTCTGAGCCGCGCCCCGCATGGCAGCTTTCTTGCGTTCAGCGCTAGCCAGCCAAAGTGCGGTCTCGGAATCGGCCTTCATGCTAGCCAACCGCGATACCAGGCTTCCAGAATCGTCTGCTTCCGCCACCTTTTGAAGCCCTTCATCGCAGAATACAGCGTCTCTGCGTCATCCGCTCGGCCTGTCCGTAGAAATCCCTCCGCGATAAGGAGCCGGCGAAAGAATGGTGGCTTCGGGCCGATCTCCATGGCACGGTGCAGTGTGGAGGCGGCGTCGTTGTGCCGACCCAGGTGCGCGTAACAGACTGCCGGTTCACCGAGCACCCAGGCAAGGTCAATCCGCTCTGCCGCCTCTGGATGACCTGCCATCCGTTCCAGAATCTCAGCCTGCCAGTCGTATGAGTCCGGCTCCATTCGCTGGAGTCTCTCGATACGCCACACCAACTGGGGCATTCGGTCATGAGTCCGCCCCTCACGTTTACCCATTTATTACCAGCAAGAAATGGGTTCGTGAAGGACCGGCCGTGTTCCTCCTTGTTCGATTCGAACATCGTTCGATAGAACACGCGCTCGCCATTGCCGCTACAGAGGCGATGGCTACCCAGTGTCTGTGCTGTGGCTGACAGCACTGCTTCTTGCCACTGCCGCACGGGGGCACGGGTCGTTCCGCCCAACCCATCTGCACAGACGAAGATGGTGCCAACATCGTAGTGGTAAGTCCGGTTGCAGCGGGTGCGCTCCAGGGGCATTCGGTCCCTAGTCCCGTCTTCCGCACATGGCTAACGCCAAGTTTGGAAGGAGTTTCAATGTTGCTCCGCGAACCCCCCTGGAAAGCTTGCACGACGCCAGGGGGCTTGCGGAATGGGTCGCAATCGTGAACGT